>Ga0256835_1000278_pt1 | contig 40645 bp, 42 predicted proteins | sample PIR30metaG_FD_185972 | JGI IMG/M metagenome (GOLD analysis project Ga0256835, IMG submission 185972) | Hydrothermal vent microbial communities from East Pacific Rise, Pacific Ocean - PIR-30 | ecosystem: Environmental > Aquatic > Marine > Hydrothermal vents | place: Pacific Ocean: East Pacific...
GAAGCAGTTCAAGCAGTTCCGGTGGACGAGGAGGACACGGGAGAAGATAAACATTTTAGCATTTATTTTAATTTAAATATATAAATATGAAAACATATTTTTACAGACTTTTTTTACTTGTATTTTTAGGGTTTACTTTTAACGGATGGTCACAAAATGAAGAAGATGCTTTGCGTTATGCCAGTCAAGAAATATCGGGAACAGCCCGTTTTACTGCCATGTCCGGTGCGTTTAGTTCTTTGGGCGGAGATTTAAGTGCCATCGGCCTTAACCCTGCCGGTTTAACAACCTTTTCGACCAATAGAATAACAGGAACTCTCTCTTTTTATAATACGGAAAATACCGCCTCCTATTTTGGAAACTCACATCTTACAGAATACAGTTCTTTTGACGACAATATTATCAGTATGGATCAATTAGGAGTTGTTTGGGTATATAAATCCAATACCAGTGATTGGAATAAACTCGCTTTCTCACTTAACTATAACAAACAAGCCGACTATGGTAATCTTGTTCGCATACAAGGAACAAACACCGCGGGAAATTCTGTGGTAAACTATTTTGTCGATCAAGCAAACGGCGTGCAATTAGGAGATATAAAAATCGGAACGGATGAAACAACCGATTTTGTTTATCAATGGTTGGGAGAAAATCTCGGTTTCCAAGCCCAACAAGCATTTTTGGGATATCAAGCTTATATTATCAATCCGGTAGATGATACTGATGACAATAATGTACTTTACACCCCCAATGCCGACTACAATACCGTATATCATAACAATAAAATTACCACAACGGGCAGCAAAACAAATTTTGATTTAAGCATAGGAGGAACTTACAAAGAAAACTTGCAATTGGGATTCGGTTTGTCCTTGATTAATATCGATTATACCGAAAATAACACCATTACCGAAGACGGTTACAATGCCTCTTCCGATCTGCAATTTCTCAAATTTAGAAATGTTCTTTATACGGAAGGAAGCGGAGTACAATTAAAATTCGGAGGTATATATAAATTACCCAACAATTTGAGGCTATCTCTTGCTTACCACACACCGCAATGGATCAAGATAGAAGAATATTTGACTCAGGCTGTTCATACGGAATTCGGCAACGGTGATATCATTGAAGTCAATCCCAATGTGGAAAATGCATTTGCTCCCTACCGGATCATTACTCCCGGAAAATTAATTGCCGGAGCATCGATGGTTTTAGGGAAAAAAGGCTTAATTTCTGCTGATTATACTTATCAAGATTATTCAAATTTAAGATTTAAAGAAATAGAAGCCGATGTCGACTCCGATTATTTTGATAATGTAAATAATTATATGAACACTAATTTTCAAGCAGTACACAGTTTTAATCTGGGTGCCGAAATGAAATTAAGTGAACTTAGTTTACGCGGAGGAACATTTGTTTCTTCTTCCCCTTACAAGAACTCGGAAACTTTATATGCCAACAAAGGCTATTCTCTTGGAGTGGGTTTTGATTTGGGAGGTATTGTCATTGACGGAGCATGGATACATAGTGAAAATGATACCTACCGTACTTTATTGGCACTACCTGATCAAGCGGTAATAAACCAAACAAAAAACAAATTTTTGATTGGTGTACGTTACGATTTCTAATTATAAAGAGTTTAAAAAAAGAAAAAGAGGCTGTCCCGCGGAACAGCCTCTTTTGGATTATATAATTTCTTATTTAAAACTATAAGTAGTTCCGTCTTTTCCGTCTTTTAAAATGACTCCGTATTCGGCAAGTTCATCTCTGATTTTATCAGACAAAGCCCAATTTTTTTCCGCACGGGCCTGATTTCTCATATCAATCAATAATTGGATAACCTTGTCAAAAGCCTGATTCTTTCCTCCCCCGCTCTCTTGTTGTGATTTATGCAAGCCCAAAACTTCAAAAGCAAAATCATTAAAAGCTTTTTTCATTTTTTCTTTGTCCTCCTTTGTAATTTGTGCCTTTCCGCTCTTTACTTGGTTTATAAATTTTACTCCCTCAAATAAATTGGCAATTAAAATGGGGGTATTAAAATCATCATCCATAGCTTCATATAAGCTTTCAATCCATTGATCTACCTCAAAATCGCTTTTACTACCTTCGGGCAATGCATCTATTGAGTCGATGGCTTCCATCAAACGTTTATATCCTTTTTCTGCGGCTTGCAAAGCATCCTCAGATAAATCCAACATATTCCTATAATGTGCCTGCAACATAGAAAATCGCACTACTGCCGGGGAATAAGCCTTACTCAAAATCTTATTATTTCCACTGAATATTTCATTAGGCAATAAATAATTACCGGTAGATTTTGACATTTTTTTGCCGTTGAGAGTAAGCATATTGGCATGCATCCAATATTTTACCGGGTCCACTTCATTGAGCGTTTTTCCTTGTGCAATTTCGCATTCGTGATGAGGGAATTTCAAGTCCATTCCGCCTCCGTGAATATCAAATTGTTCTCCTAAATATTTCGTGCTCATTACCGTACATTCCAAATGCCATCCCGGAAAACCTTCACCCCAGGGACTGGGCCAACGCATGATATGTTGAGGTTTGGCTTTTTTCCATAAAGCAAAATCTTGCGGATTGCGTTTTTCATCTTGTCCTTCAAGCTCACGGGTATTCGCAATCATTTCTTCGATTCGCCGCCCCGAAAGTTTTCCATAAGTATCTACTTCTTCATTGTATTTTAACACATCAAAATAAATAGAACCGTTACTTTCATAGGCATAGCCTTTGTCTAAAATTTCCTTGGTTGCTTCTATTTGTTCGATAATATGCCCTGTTGCGGTAGGTTCTATACTGGGAGGTAAATTATTTACCAAATCGAGGACCCGATGGAAATCAATTGTATATTCTTGTACAATTTCCATAGGTTCCAATTTCTGCAAACGGGCTTTTTTGGAAATTTTGTCTTCTTCACTATCGTCTTCCAAGTGGCCGGCATCCGTAATGTTTCGAACATACCGAACCTTATATCCCAAAAATTTTAGATAGCGATAGATTACATCAAAGGAAATAAAAGTTCGCACATTCCCCAGGTGCACATTACTATAAACCGTAGGACCACATACATACATTCCTATATGTCCGGGAACAACCGGCACAAAAGTTTCTTTTTTTCCGCTTAGCGAATTATAAATTTGTAATTTATTTCTGATTTCCATAAGTTTGGTTTAAACGATAAATTTGGTATCCATTTGTATATAATGAAGAAATTCTTTACGCACCTCGGGATCCTTGAACATTCCGGAATATTCGGCAGTCAAGGTAGAAGAGGTAATATCCTTTATCCCACGCGATACTAAGCACATATGCTTGGCATCCACTACCACTGCTACATCTTCGGTATCCAAGGCAATTTTCATCGCATCAAGAATTTGCACGGTAAGACGTTCCTGTACTTGCGGGCGCCGGGCAAAATAATCCACTATACGGTTAATTTTAGATAATCCGATTACCTTTCCGGTAGATATATAAGCCACATGTGCTTTCCCGATGATCGGCAAAAGATGATGTTCGCAAGTAGAAAAAACACTGATGTCTTTTTCCACCAGCATTTGGCCGTATTTATATTTGTTGTCAAAAGAAGAAAGCTTCGGCATATTCTCTGAAGAAAGCCCTTTAAATATTTCTTTAACAAACATTTTTGCTACACGGCGAGGAGTGCCGCTCAAACTGTCATCCTGCAAATCCAAGCCCAATATATCCAGCACATCCCGCATCTTTTCTTCTATCAATTGCATTTTTTCTTCATCGGGCATTTTTTCGGCATCCGGACGTACGGGAGTTTTTATATTGGCAAGGAGGTCCTCTATTTTCTTTTTATCTGACATAGGTTTCCGTTTCAATTGTAAACCACAAAATTACGATTTTTTTAAATAAAAATATTTGGTATCTTTACCTTTGATAAATCAACAAATTACGAGCAAAAAATGAAAAAAATTCAAACCAAGGATTTTAAAATCAAACCCGGAAAAAAATTTAATATCAAAAAATCTCCGACCAAAATAGATTTGGGAGCAGACAAAAAAGAAATAGAAAACGAATTACGTAAAGTCCGCCGGAAAATTGCCGAACTTCAAACAAAAATTTATGCTGCCGGAACACCTGCGGTTTATATTGGCATTCAAGGGATGGATACCGCCGGAAAAGACAGTTTGATCCGTGAGGTTTTTAAGGACATAAACCCCAGCGGAATAGAAGTGTATGATTTTAAAAAACCAACCCCTTTGGAGCATGCTCATGATTATATATGGAGACATTATATCACACTCCCCGAACGAGGAAAATTCGGCATTCATAACCGCACCCATTATGAGGATGTTTTAATTGCTAAAATCCATCCCCAATTGGTTTTGAATCAAAAAATTTACGGCATTGACAAATTGGAAGATATCGACAATAAATTCTGGAAAAAAAGATACCGTCAAATTCGTGATTTTGAAAAAATCCAGACTGAAAACGGAATGAAAATGTTCAAATTTTTCTTGCATTTATCCAAAGACGAACAAAAAAACCGGTTCCTACGACGTATTCGAAGAGAGGACAAACAATGGAAATTTAATGCTGCCGACCTCAAAGAACGCGGGTATTGGGACGATTATCAACAAGCTTATGAAGATGCTATAAATGAAACCACTACTCATTATGCTCCCTGGTATGTAATTCCTGCCGATGACAAACCCACGGCGCGTTTGATTGTGGCAAAAATATTATTGGAAGAATTAAAAAAACTAAAAGTGGATTTCCCAAAACTTTCCGAAGAAGAAAAATTAAAATTCGAAGAGTATAAACAAGCCTTGGAAAATGAATAAATTCCCTTTTTACAAATCATAAAAAAACAGGAAGTACCCTTCCTGTTTTTTTATTCTCTTTGTATATCCTAAATTTGTCAATAAATACATTCTATGGTTACCCCAAAAAAGCATCTCGGCCAACATTTCTTAACCGATTTAAATATCGCAAAAAAGATAGCCTCAACCCTAAAAGGTGATTCTTATAAAAAAATACTCGAAATAGGTCCCGGTATGGGAGTAATGACGCAATTTCTCTTGGAGCGTAAAGACAAGGATGTGTATGTCAATGAAATCGATAAAGAATCCATTGAGTATTTAAAGAAAAATTTTCCCGCTCTAAAAAATAAAATCATAGAAGGAGATTTTCTCAAACTTGATTTGGAAAAAGAATTTCCCGGCAAAGAAATTGCCGTAACAGGAAATTTTCCTTACAATATTTCTACGCAAATAGTTTTTAAAGTATTGGAAAATAAAGATAAAATTCCTGAATTTTCGGGAATGTTTCAAAAGGAAGTTTCCGAAAGAATAGCGGCAAAACACGGAAATAAAACCTATGGAATTCTCTCGGTATTGGCCCAAAACTATTATGATGTCGAATATCTTTTTAGCGTAAGTGAAAAAGTATTTAATCCGCCTCCAAAAGTAAAATCGGGAGTAATCAGGCTTACTCGCAAGGAAAAACAGCCGGACATCGAATATGATTTTTTCAAAAAAGTAGTGAAAACCGCTTTTAATCAGCGAAGAAAAACCTTACGGAATAGTTTAAAATCTTATAATTTGTCGGATAATTTAAAACAAGATAGTATCTTTGCAAAAAGACCGGAACAACTTTCCCCCGAAGATTTTTTGGATTTAGCAAAGAAAATAAAGCATGACATTCGATAAAGAACATATTATAGAAGAACTGAAACAGTATATCCGGCAAAAAAACATTTCCGGTATTCGAAAAACCTTGGATGGACTTCATCCTGCGGATATTGCTGAAATACTGGATGAGTTGGATTTTGACGATGCTTTATTTATCATTCGTTTATTGGACAGTGAAATCACTGCGGATATTATTGCCGAATTGGACGATGATTTACAAGAAAAAATTCTTAAACGTCTTTCCGCCAAGGAAATTGCCGAGGAAATTGAAGAATTGGAAACCGATGAAGCAGCAGATATCATCGCCGAGCTTCCCGATCGCAAAAAAGAAGAGGTAATTTCTCATATCGATGACAAAGAACACGCCAAAGACATTGTCGAATTGCTTCGGTATGATGAAGATACCGCAGGCGGACTGATGGGAAAAGAATTTATCAAAGTGAATGAAAATTGGAATGTTCTGCGAAGTGTAGCCGAAATGCGGAAACAAGCCGAAGATGTAGAACGAGTTCACACTATTTATGTAGTGGATGACGATGATATTCTAAAAGGAAGACTTTCCTTAAAAAAACTATTGACTACTTCGACCAAAACCCCCATTAAAGAAGTCTATAACGATAATATCATTTCGGTAAAAGTAACCGATCCGGCAGAAGAAGTTGCCCGGGTAATGCAAAAATATAATCTTTTTGTCGTTCCGGTTGTGGATGAACTGGGAACCTTAGTGGGACAAATCACTTTGGATGATATTGTAGATTTCATCAAAGAAGAAGCGGATAAAGATTACCAAATGGCTGCGGGTCTGTCAGATGAAGTAGAGCATGACGATAGCATCATGCAAGTATTGAAAGCACGATTACCTTGGTTGATTGTAGCTCTATTGGGAGGTTTTGCCAGTGTGATTGTATTAAGTGGTTTTGGAAACGCGATGAATAAATACGGCACCCTGTTTTTCTTTACTCCTTTGATTGCCGCCACAGCCGGAAATGTCGGAGTTCAATCCTCTGCCATTGTGGTACAAGGATTGGCCAATGGGACTCTGAGCGGTTCTTTATGGAAAAGGTTGATAAAGGAAATTACTATAAGCCTGATAAACGGGCTGGTTTTATCCATGATTCTTTTGTTGATCGGAAAATTTTTACTGGGGCATATTTTAACGGGCTTTGATTTGAAAATGGCTATTACGGTGGCTATTTCTCTTGTAGCTGTTATATTAATGGCTTCATTAATAGGCACTTTCGTCCCTCTTTTTCTTCATAAAAAAGGAATTGACCCGGCGGTAGCTACCGGTCCGTTCATTACCACCAGCAATGATATTTTCGGAATTTATATTTTCTTTACCATTGCCAAATTGATATTAGGTTTCTAATCGTGTTCAAAAATATAAAAGGTTCGTTTTTCTACAAAACGAACCCCTTTTAATAAATATTTATTTGGATTTTTCTTTCTCAGGATCTTCTCCCTCCTTTTAATTCATCTTGCCATTTTTCCAATTCTTCCCATTTGCCTTGTGCTGCCAAGCGAGCTTGCTCAGGCCAGGTTTCGGGATTATGCATTTTATATCTCGGTCCAGCTTTTTCAAGAATAATTCTGATTTCTTCTACGGCAGTATTGGCCAAATCATCCCAAGTAAAAATTTCTTCGGCATATAATAACTGTTCGATTTTAGGACCTATTCCTTCTACTTTTTTCAAATCTTCTTTGACGTTTTTTTTCTTTGTTTGGAACTCATTTACTACTCTTAAAGCCGTGCTCTTTGAAGAAGACTCTTCTACCTCTTTACAACATGCTTGGTATTGTTTTTCTAAAAGCACATATTGTTTTTCCAATTGCTTGTATTTGTCTTCCCAAAGATTTCCTTCTTGCACTTTGTCTTCCGACAAAAATTTTCTCAATAAATACCCCAAAATAAAAGCTACCAGGAGCATTACAATTATCTCTACGGTGGCTGTTCCTTTTCCATAGGAATCAGCTGCACTAAACAAACCGCTTGCTAAAATTTGCATATTATTCATAGTTATAGTTATTTGATTATTTTAATTTCTACCCGTCTGTTTTGCTGACGTCCTTTTTCGGTTTTATTATCGGCTACCGGTTCGGATTCCCCTTTTGCCAATATTTCTATTTGTTGAGGACGTACACCTTTATTGACCAAAACGGATTTAATACGATCCGCCCGTTTTTGGGAAAGTTTTAAATTACTTGCCTCGCTTCCAGTATCATCGGTATGACCTGTAATTTGGATTTTCATATCCGGATTTTCTTTTAATTCCGTGGCCAATTCATCCAGATAATCGGCTCTTTCTTTGATATTAATTTCTTGATTGGAATTATAAGGGAAATAAATCAGCACGGTTCCCGGCATCTCTTCTTTGACATAATCGTTATAGGTTTTCCATTGATAAACACCATTAATGGCAGATATATATTCACCCTCTTGACGGTCTTCCAATAATTTGGAGTCTGTCCTTATTAAAGAGGTATCTATCTCCTTTGAGAGTAATCGTTTTAGAGACTCGGCACGTGCCATACCTAAATTATCGTAGCCTTCGGGAGTTTTTTCCCATGCATAATAAGGGCCGTAAATAAACAGTTTTTTTCCTTCTTTTTGAAGTTCTTTAATCGATTTGACTTCCGCCTTCCATTGAAGACTGTCTTCGATCACCGGTCGGACACTATTTTTTTCAAAATAGACAAAATCTTTGGTTTCCTCAGGTGTTTCCAAGGGAATTTCTTCTTCTACTGAAATTTCTCTTTCCACAAGCTCTTCTTTTTGTTGCGGAGCGCAAAATCCTTTAATTTTACATACATACCAATAGGTACTTCCGGCTCCCCAAAGAAAAAACAGTCCCAGGATAAGCCAAACTCTTTTTTTCATAATTGAGATATTTTAGATAAAATTTTATAATGTAGTTAAAAAATTATGGTTATACTTGGTAAATATAACAAAAAAATTAATATTTTAAAAAGCCTGAGATTTTGTAAGTTTGCATCATGTATTTTATTCCCGAAGACATACTGGAATTCCCTCCGGTTTTTTTAGCAAACAGTCAAGGTTTATTAGGCTTTGGCGGAGATTTGTCTATCGAAAGATTACAATTGGCTTATAGTCAAGGGATTTTTCCATGGTATGCAAAAGGGGAAGAAATTTTATGGTGGGCTCCCGACCCGCGAATGGTATTATTTCCATCAGAGGTGAAGATTTCCAAGAGCATGCGTTCATTGATACGTAAAAATAAGTATAGAATTACCGAAGATCAAGCTTTTGAACAAGTAATAAAAAACTGTGCATTAACGGATCAAAGAAATGGAAAGGACAGTTGGTTACACGAAGATATGATAGAAGCTTACACCCGTCTTCATCATGAAGGATATGCACATTCGGTTGAAGTTTGGAATCAAAAAGACGAACTGGTGGGAGGATTATATACAGTTCAAGTAAATCCGAATGTTATCTCGGGAGAAAGCATGTTTCATTTGGAATCTAACACTTCTAAATTGGCTTTTATCTATCTGGCTCAAAAAGCTGAAAAAGAGGAAGTAAAAGTTATTGATTGCCAAATATACACCCCGCATTTGGCAAGTCTGGGAGCACGTGAAATTCCCCGTGATATTTTTATGCATTTTTATAAATAAAGAAATGAAAAAAGATTTTTTTTCCTATCAAGCACAAACTTCCACTCATCCTATGGGGCTGGAAGTTTCGTCGGCAAAAGGTTCCTATATTTTTGACGCAAACGGTAAAGCCTATTTGGATTTTGTAGCGGGTGTTTCGGCAAATGCTTTGGGGCACCAACCCGGTGAAGTAATCGAGGCTATTATAAACCAATTGGACCGGTATATGCATGTGATGGTTTACGGAGAATTTATCCAAGAACCGCAGGTAGCCCTGGCAAAAAAAATGGCGTCCATTATGCCCGGTAAACTTTCAAAAACTTATTTGGTAAATTCAGGAACCGAAGCGACCGAAGCTTCTATAAAATTGGCCAAAAGATATACAGGAAAAGCTGAGATCATTGCTGCCAAACGTTCCTATCACGGAAATACACAAGGCTCTATGTCGGTAATGGACTATCCCGAAAGAAAAAATCCGTTTATGCCTTTGATTCCGGGAGTTCGTTTCATCGATTTTAACAATGAAGAAGACTTAAAAAAAATTACTTCCAAAACCGCTGCGGTGATTTTGGAAACCATCCAGGGAGGAGCCGGTTTTATAGAACCGAAAAACGATTATTTGAAAAAAGTAAAAAAAAGATGTGAAGAAACCGGAACCTTGCTTATCCTCGACGAAATTCAAACGGGTTTCGGCCGGACGGGAAAAATGATGGGTTTTGAAAATTATGGAGTAATTCCCGATATAGTGATTACAGGAAAAGCCTTGGGAGGCGGGATGCCTATCGGAGCTTTTACTTCCACTCCCGAAATTATGGATGTATTGACTGATCCGGCAATGGGACATATCACCACTTTTGGCGGTCATCCGGTGATTGCAGCGGGTGCTTTGGCAACAATCAATTCCATAGAAAAAAAGCAATTATGCAAAGAATCTTTGCGAAAAGAAAAAATACTCCGCAAAGGCTTAAAACATCCTAAAATTAAGGAAATCAGAGGAAAAGGACTGATGCTGTCACTGATTATGGAAACTCCGGAGCAAGCCGATAATTTGATTTTAAAGGCATTGGACAACGGATTGATTCTTTTCTGGCTGCTTTATGAAAATAGAGCGGTAAGAATTACCCCACCGCTTACTATTTCAGATGATGATTTATATAAAGGAATTGGAATTATTCAAGAGCTGTTGGAAAACCTGTAAATTCATAAGGCCTTTGTACTTCATTCGGTATCAAATTATAAACGAAATTCATTTTTTGAAAAAGCAATAATAATTTAACATACATCTACACGGCCTTTAAAATAAAATTCCGGATTAATTATAAAACCAACACCCAATTAATATAGTTAAGTATTTGTTTTTTAATTTATTACAGCCAAATGTTCTTCTTCTTCTTTCATTTTATTATTTAGCTTATTCCAAAATAAGCTTATCGCCATAGCAAGGAATAAAATAATTAATGGCGTCGGGAACTTGGTTTCATTAATCATCAAAGGAACATTGACTAATGAATGAACACCGGTCAAATAAATCAGATTTTTGGTTTTTAAATAGATTAAGGTAAATATAATTCCCACTATAAAAATTTTGATTAAGTCTGCCAATAAATTATCTACTTGGTTTATCATTAACCTGTTGGGAATATGAATAATTGCAAAAAATAATTGAGACGAAATTATGGCAAGAACGATTGCTTTTTTGTCACTGAATTTATATTTGAAAAGGAGATAGAATTGAGTGAATAATAAACCCCTGAACAAAAGTTCTTCAAATGCTGCATTTCCAAATATTTGTCCCAAAAAATAACCTGTTTTTAAATTGATTTTATCAGAAAATATAATCTGATTTTGAGAAAAATAGGAGAAAGCCAGCGAAAACACTTGCGTTATAAGCCATATTATAAGTATCCATTTTAAGCCTTGTTTAATTTTCCAAAATTAAAAATCAGTATAGAAAAAAAATAGAAAGGAAATAAAACCGGCAATTAATGCAGGCTGAATGAGATGGTTTGTATGCCGGGTGATATTTTCAAAATACTCGATTTTAAGCAGATAATTCCAAACATATATATTTAAAGGAAGAAGCAATATTATAAGGATAAGAATTTTGGGTGATATTCTTTTTACTTTAAAGCTCATTATTATATTATTTAAATTAATATATGAATAAAAATTTTTTTGGAAACTAAACCCTTTGGCTCTCTCCCAAATTGCCTATTTCTTTGAACTTTATAAATTGTTCCGTCTTGTATCCGAAATCATCCTCATAATACCGGCGATTCTTTTTTGATAAATAAGGCAGGCTTACCAGCGAAATAAAGAAAAGAATAATTACTCCCGTTTCCAGCCAAACGCGTTTGGATTCGTCAACCGGCAACATTCGTACTCCGAAATAAATTAAAATAAAGGGCCATAATCTGAATAAATCTCCCAGATTAAAATCAAATAATCCGAAATTGCGTAACAATAATAAAAATCCGAGTATAACCAAAAATATACCCAAAATAATATTACTTCTCGTGTTTAATGTTTGTGTATCCATAATTTAAATATTTATTTAATTAGTTTTTTATTTTTATCGCATCCCAAAGGATAATTAATCCTGTTACAATTACCAGAACCGGCCAATATTTATGCCATAAATCCCGGTTTGTAAATTCTTCGGCCAAGAAAATAATTCCCGTAAGAATAAACATCAAAGCCGACCATAATTGTGTAGTATATGTTTTGTTCATTTTATCTGTCTTTTTTCACTTTTACTCCCTTTTCGTCGATCTCTATCACCGCTTTTTTTCCGTCTTTATCTTTGGCTTTAATTTTTAAACCTTTTTCATCAATAGAAATATTGACTCCGTCACCCTGAATTTTAATCTCTTCCCTCCTGTCGTTTTCATCTTTTTCAGGATTCTGATTAGAGCAATATATTTGCCCCTCCCGATTGAAAATTACCTCTCCTTCTTCACAGTCGTAATTCATATAAACATCATCTGCATTCTCACCTATTAGAATAGCTTTTCCTTTGGGAATCATCAAGAAAATTTCCAAGTCGTAATCAGAATATCCATATTTTGCAGGATATAAAAAACGTGAAGACAAAACTATTTGATGATGTAAAGTGTCAATATCCACCGGATAAACCAGCTTGTTAGCTGCCTTACGAGCTTCTTTTTCATTAATTCCTTCGGCTGTTTTTACCAAACGGAAATGAAATAAAGAATCCGGAGATTCTTCAAAATAAATTCTTATATCGTCATCAGTAAGTTGTTGATTGGTTACAGAAACATTATTGTCATTAATTTTCAAAATTAAAGTATCTTTTGGGCTGTAAAAAGTTTGTGATTCGGTTATTTCAATATCAAAAGATTTATGAGCTATTCCGGAAACCGTTTTGACACTCAGAACAATTAATGAAATAATCCAAATGGTCCCCAAGATCAATAATACATTTCTCGATAAAGATTTAATATGAGGAAACAAAAGTTTTAATCCTAAAATAAACAAGAGGGCAAACGGTATTCCTACCAATAGAAGCGTAAGAATATTGAGCCACATCAAAGGCATTCCGACATGTTGAAATACGGCAGCATCTTGATTTACAATTATAGAAAAATCACTCAATGGAGAAATAGCCAAGGCAGAAATGATTAAACCTAATAAAACAATTCCGGAAATAAAAGCCAAGAAGAGCCCGAGTAATTTCAAAATCACTTCACCCAATCCGGCTCCCATTCTTTCAATATTTTCTCCCATTGGGGAATTTTTCATATCCGCTTGTTCATTACTCACATTTTCCACAATATTATCCAAACTCACTTTTTCTCCCTTCATTTTTAATTTATCGGATACGGTTTTGGCTTTGGGAATAATAATCCACAGCAAAATATAAATAAGTAAAAACGAACCTTTCGTCACAAAAAGCAGAATTAAAAACAAGATACGCATTAAGGTCACATCTATACCTAAATAATGAGCAAAACCCGCAGCAACCCCCCCGATCATGGCCTGATCAGGATCTCGAAACAAGCTTTTTTTAGGAGAATACTCCGGTCTTTTTTCGGGTTCTTCATCTTCAAATTCTTCGGGTTTCCCGATGATCTCAATAATTTCATCGATTTGTTTTTCATTTACCACTTCATTCGGATGAGTTTGTTTTTTCATGAGAAGTTCGGCTATTCTGGCCTCGACTTCATTCATAATTTCATCGGTATCTTCTTCTGAATTCAATGAATTACGCACGAGTTGAAGGTAATTTTTCAGTTTATAATAGGCCGATTCTTCCAGATGAAACAGAAGCCCGGCTAAACTGATATCAATGGTTTTATTCATGATGAGTTTTTTTAATTTGGTTTACGGCGTTGACCAATTCGTTCCAACTTTGGTCCATTAGTTGTAAAAATTCTTTTCCGCGTGGGGTGAGCACATAGTATTTTCTGGGAGGGCCGGAATTGGACTCTTCCCACCGATAACTTAAATAACCTGCATTTTTCAAACGCGTGAGCAATGGATAAACCGTTCCTTCTACCACAATCATTTTGGCCTTTTTTAATTCGTCGATAATCTCGGAAGTATAAGCATCACGGTCATAAAGAATATTCAGAATGCAATATTCCAAAACTCCTTTGCGCATTTGCGATTTGATGTTTTCAATTTTCATCTGCACCACTCTATTTGATTAAGCGTATGGTTAAAGGATAACGATAATATTCGCCATTCCCCGCTTTGACAGCGGCCACAATAATAAATATCAACCAAAGCAATTCCAAAAGACCAAAACCTCCGACAAAAAGTAATAATCCGGGAATCGACAAAAAGATAGTAAACGGGTCTCCTCCCCGGTCTATTTGTCCGAGAGCCGCCAAAAAAGGGGACAAAAACATCAAGGAGCCTACAATGACAATAACTAATTTGTAAATAAACATACTGATATTAAAATTGAGCGCCTCTTTGCCATGAAAATCGACAAATTCACTTTTGTCACGCCAAATTAACCAGAATAATAACGGCCCTAATATACTTCCTAACGGAATCACATATTTACTCAAAGCACTAAGATGAATAATGGGAGCTTGCGTAGTATCCTCGGGGGATAAAGGTTTTTTTTCTTGATTTAAAGGGGTTAAGGTTTCCATAGTTTTATATTTAAAAGTTATTACAAAGACGAGATACCCATATCTTTGTTACACATGCAAATATATAAAAAATAGTATTATGTATTACAAAGTAGTGTATTTTTCTACAAATAGAATAGACTCACACATTAATACAATCAAAAAGGACATTCATCTAACACAAGAAACGACCAAGTATTTTTAAACATACTTTTACATTATAAACTTTAAAAAATATTTAATAATGAAAAAAATATACCTTTTTATATTTGCCTTGTCTTTTGCCGGCCTGTTTGTTTCATGTGATAAAAATGACGATGAGCAATCAGATCCTCAAAATCCTACTGACGGTTTTACCGTAAACGGGATTTTTTATGAAACGCCCAATTGTTATATTGAATTTGACACCAATAGTAATCCCAATGAGTTTAATCTCTTTTTTACCGACGGCCGTATGTATGATAACCAAGCCAATGTAAACAATAGTTCCGGGGACTACCTTTTTTCCACCAATATGACCAATTGGGTATTTTATAATATCCGAGACTTGGAAAATCCGTCGATTGTCACTCCGCAATATCCTAATATTCAAACGGGAGTTCAATATGTAGGAAATCCGGGAGATTGTGTAATCACTTATGATTTGAGTGTTGCGAGTCTATCACCGGCTTTTCAATACAATAACTTTGAATTTGGCATGGTTACTTCCGGCACTACGCATATTCCCGGTGCGATAAGTCCTTTTCTGACTATAAATTCCTATTCCTATGATCCTGCCACTCAAACGGGAACCATCAATGTAGATTATTCATTTCTTGACAGTAACGGAGTGACTATTACAGGACATTATGAGGGGACATTGGGTGTCATCCTTAATTAAGCTGTAAAGGGGATTTTTTTTCCATTAGACGTTTCCATTCTTTATAGCCGTAGAAAGCCATCACCAGGAAGATGAAATATTGAATTCCTGTAAAACCATAACCTTTAATAAAATATAAAGGGACGGAAGCTATATTTACAATTATCCATAGGATCCAACTTTCCAATTTTTTATTGGCCATTAACCACATAGCGGCAAAAGCCGCTCCCGTGGTAAATGTATCGAGATAAGGAGTGATTTTTCTGATTTCGGAGAGACTTCCCGTCTTTATATGTTCCCATACATATTGAACACTTTCTTTAATACCCATACCTTCCGGCATTACTCCGTAATATTTATATACGGCAATAACAAAAATGGAAGTGAAAACAAAAATTAAAAAAGTATAAATACAGTCTTTCTTTTGACATTTTGAAATATGTTTGAGCTGATGCGTTTCCGGATTAACATCTCTAGACCATAACCACCATCCGTAAATACTCATTAAGGTATAATAAATATTAATAATCAAGTCTCCGTACATTTGCCATTTGGACAATAAATATACATACAAGGCTGTACTTATTATTCCCGTTGGATAAACTAAAATGTTTGCTTTTTTTGAAAAATACACACTGAGGATACCAAAAGCCATAGCCACAAACTCTATAATAATATAAATGGCAGGTGTATTTTTATAAGGGGAAATAAAAAACTGGATAAGGTCTTCCATAGCTAATTTTTACAAGCCAAAAATACATTAATTTTCCTATTTCTAAATATTTCAAATATAAATTAAACTATAATCTTAAATTTTTATATTTGTTTAAACAAAAAAACCTATGAATTATTTTGAGATTGCCTCTATTCTCGTTAGTCTTTCGGCTATTTTCGGCTATATAAATGAAAAATACCTGAAATTACCCACCACAATAGGTTTGATGCTTATTTCTATTATTTTTACCCTTTTTACCATCATTATCGGCTATGTATTTCCGGAAGTCTTGGCGCATCAAAAAGAATTGATTTCAAGTATTGATTTTTCGGAAGTGCTCCTTGATATGATGCTCAGTTTTATGCTTTTTGCCGGGGCTCTTCATACCAATGTCCAACGTTTAAAAGAACTGGCCAGACCGGTATTGGGATTTGCGGTGGTCAGCACTTTGATTTCCACTTTTTTGGTGGGAAGTCTAATGTATTTCATTTTAAACCTTCTCGGACTTCATATTTCATTTATCTATGCTTTACTTTTTGGAGCGCTCATTTCTCCTACCGATCCCATTGCCGTATTGGGAATTTTAAAAAAAGCCAAAATTGATAAAAAAGTAGAAACGGTTATTGTGGGGGAATCCCTTTTTAACGACGGTGTGGGAGTGGTTATTTTCCTTACCATATTAGGAATCGCCAAAAAAGGAATGGAAAATTTTGACATGATCCATATTCTTGAACTTTTTTCCATAGAAGTTTTTGGCGGGATTATTTTAGGGCTCGTAATCGGGTGGGTTACTTACCAAATGATGAAAGCCATCGATAGTTTTGATGTGGAAGTATTGGTTACTCTGGCTACTGTTATGGGAGGAACATTATTAGCACATAAACTCCATGTTTCCGCTCCACTCGCAATGGTCACCGCCGGCTTAATGATCGGTACCGATCGTGTACGACAAAATGCGATGAGTGAAATTACCGAAGCCTATGTGGATAAATTCTGGGAACTGATCGATGTGATTCTGAATATTGTCCTTTTTGTTATGATTGGCATGGAACTTTTGATTATCGAATTCAAACCGGAGTATCTTGCTGCGGGGATCATTGGTATTCTTATTGTTCTGTTCAGCAGATATTTGGCCTTGAAACCTCTGTTAAAATATTTTGAAAGAAAAATCAAATTCATTCCCCATACCGATTATATAATGACCTGGGGAGGACTGCGCGGCGGTATTTCCATTGCATTGGCTTTGAGTATCCCCGACAACCCATACAAAGAGCTTATTCTCTTGGTTACTTATGTCATTGTAATTTTCTCTATTCTTGTACAAGGTTTAAGTCTGGAAAAACTGGTAAAAAAACTCAAAAACGAAAAAGATGAAAGCATCCCGGACAGTCAATAAAACGAAAATCATCCTCCCTCTGATATTTCTTCAAATTCTTATTTATTCATGCAGAAGTTATTCCCCTTCAAAAAATGAATATTTTCAAAACATTCTCCGGTTTCAGGATAACCTGAACAAAGAATTTGCCGACAAAAAAATCAGCCCGCTTGACTCAGTGGATTTGCTGAATTTTAAAAAATTGGATTTCTTTCCCATCGATAAAAAATACAGAGTGGTTGCACGTTTTAAAAAAAATCCGAATCCCACTCCTTTTGAATTCCCCACCAATACCTCTCGTACTCCTGTTTATGTGAAATACGGAGATGCATATTTCACAATTGACGGCAAAAATTTGCATCTCGAAATTTATCAAAACCAAGAAGCTTTAAAAGATACTGTTTATAAAGATTATCTTTTCTTGCCATTCGGAGATAAAACAAACGGAAATGAAAGTTATTACAGCGGGAGATATATCGATTTAAAAATACCTGCTGACAGCACCAAAATAATAATAGATTTTAACAAAGCTTATAATCCTTATTGTGCTTATAGCCATAGATGGTCTTGTCCGCTTATTCCACCGGCCAATATTTTAGACATTGAAATCAGAGCCGGAGTAAAAAAGTTTAACCATAAAAAAAGAGAATAATGAAATACTTGGATATCGACAAATTTGCCACGGTAGTCACCTGTATGGACGGACGTATTCAAATTCCCGTTTTGGAATGGATTATAGAAAATTATGACCTCGATTACCCCGACCTTATAACAGAAGCCGGTCCTATTAAAATAATAGCCGATGATAAGGAGGAAAAAGTGATTGAAGCCATCAAAAAAAGAATGGATATTTCGATTCACAAACACCATTCCAAGCATGTTTTTGTAGTTGGACATTATGATTGTGCCGGCAATCCGCAGCCTAAGGAAGTCCAACTGGAACAGATAAAAAAAAGTATGGAGCAAATAAAAAAATGGGGATATACTGATGAAGAAATTATTGGCCTTTGGGTGAATGAGAATTGGAAAGTAGAACGGATTTTTTAAAATTTTTAATCTATTATATGAATTTTTTTAATCTATATTATTGATGTATTTTTGTAGCATTTAAAAATTAAAAGAGAATGTATAGAACACACACCTGCGGCGAATTAAATGCAGAACATATAGGACAAGAAGTTACCCTTAGCGGTTGGGTACAAAAGGTAAGAGATTTGGGCTCGGTTATTTTTGTGGATTTACGAGACAGGTATGGAATTACCCAACTTTCTTTCAATGAAGAAAACAAAGAACTTCTTGAACAAGCGCGTAAACTCGGTCGTGAGTTTGTCGTACAAGCCAAAGGAAAAGTCATAGAACGAGCCAGTAAAAATAAAAAGATCCCTACGGGAGATATAGAAATATTGGTCGACGAATTAAATATATTAAACGAAGCAAAAACTCCTCCTTTCACAATTGAAGATCAAACTGATGGTGGAGAGGAATTGAGAATGAAATACCGTTACCTGGATATACGACGAAACCCTGTAAAGGAAAAATTAATCTTCCGTTCCAAAGTAACCCAAGCAGTAAGAAATTATTTAACAGATCAAGGTTTTATCGATGTGGAAACCCCTTATCTGATTAAATCCACTCCCGAAGGAGCCCGTGATTTTGTAGTACCCTCGCGTATGCATCCCGGACATTTTTATGCCTTGCCTCAATCTCCACAGACTTTTAAGCAATTATTGATGGTAGGAGGTATGGATAAATACATGCAAATAGTAAAATGTTTCCGTGATGAAGATTTACGTGCCGACAGACAACCTGAATTTACACAAATCGATTGCGAGATGGCATTTGTGGAACAGGAAGATATCCTCAATACATTTGAAGGTTTGGTAAAACATCTCTTAAAAGAAATTCACGGAATCGAAATAGAAAAATTCCCACGTATGAGCTATGATGAAGCCATGCGTAAGTATGGGAATGACAAACCGGATATTCGCTTTGGAATGGAATTCGGAGATCTAACGGAAGCCGCCAAAGGAAAAGGCTTTAATGTCTTTGACCAGCAAGAAGCCATTTTGGGAATCGCCGTTCCGGGAGCAGCAAATTATACTAGAAAACAAATAGATAAAATCACCGATTGGGTGAAACGGCCTCAAATCGGCGCCAAAGGAATGGTCTATGTAAAATATAATGAAGACGGAAGTTTCAAATCTTCGGTTGACAAATTCTATACCCAAGAAGATTTAAAAAAATGGGCAGAAATTACAAATGCCAAACCGGGTGACTTGATTTTGGTTTTATCGGGTGATTTAGATACCACAAGAACACAATTAAGTGCTCTGCGTATGGAAATGGCAGAACAATTGGGTTTACGCAAACCGGATGAATTTGCTCCGCTTTGGGTAGTTGATTTCCCGCTATTGGAATGGGATGAAGAAACAAAACGATATCATGCCATGCACCATCCTTTTACCGCTCCTAAGCCGGAAGATGCACATCTGCTAGATACCAAAGATCCCAGAATAGTACGTGCCAATGCCTATGATTTGGTATTAAATGGAAACGAAATAGGCGGTGGATCCATTCGTATACACGACAAGCAGATGCAAGCCAAAATGCTGAACCTATTAGGTTTTAGCGACGAAGAAGCTCAAAAACAATTCGGATTCTTAATGAACGCCTTTGAATACGGGGCGCCCCCACATGGTGGATTGGCTTTCGGATTGGATCGTCTGGTAGCTATTTTAGGAGGGCAAGAAACCATACGCGACTATATTGCTTTCCCTAAAAATAATGCAGGTAGAGATGTGATGATCGATGCCCCGGATACTATTAGTCAAGAACAATTGGAAGAACTTCACTTGCAAATTATCAAAGACAAGGAGTAGTTCTGTAAACTGAATCTTATGAAAATTTTTCTTTCGGAAAGTGTTCCTCAATATCAAACATACACTTTTAATTATGCTGTTTATTGTGAGCAGGAGAAGGCTGAGGAAACCGATATGATTTATCGCAAAGGTTTTTTGCCTTACAGCAATTCTTTAAGCCTGAAAAAACCTCATTATTATTTGGCACGTAGCCTTCGGGTAAATTTGGAAAATTTCAAAGAAACTTCTGAAAACCGGAGGCTAAATAAAAAAATGCAAGTTTATGAACCCCAAATAAAGCGCATAAATAAGTCCGAACTGATTCATAAGGAAGGCTTTAAAGATTTCTGTTATGCATATGCCTCTGCCCGTTTTGACGGAAATATGAGTAAAGAACGCTTGGAGTATGTTTTAAACTGGCCCTATTTCACCGATATCCTTCAATTTACCACCTCCGACGGGAAATTACTCGGCTATGTTTTTGCCGTTTTAACCGGGGAAATTTTTCATTACTGGTTTTCTTTTTATGATCTCGATTTTCCTCAACCCGGATTGGGAAAATGGATGATGTACAAAAGCATTGAATGGGCAAAAGAACAAAATTTAAAAGAAGTTTATTTAGGTACTTGCTATGGAGAAAAAGCCATGTATAAAATGCGTGACTTTAAAGGCTTGGAATTTTTTGACGGTAATTCATGGAATCCGGATATGAAAAAACTCAAACAAAAATGCAAGACCGATTCTCAGAAAAATATCGATGATTTTAAAGCGGAATTAAATAAAGAATAAGAAGTATTTATTTATAAGCACACACGGGCGGCTGAATCAGCCGCCCGTGTGTGTTTATAAAAAGATTAATTTACAATTTCTTTTTCACTTCATATTTTTGATAGGCTTCTATCACATCTCCCTCTTCAATATTGTTATAATTCTTCACCATTAATCCACATTCATAACCTTTTGAAACCTCTTTTACATCGTCTTTGAAACGCTTCAAAGAAGCCAATTCTCCATCATAAATAACAATACCGTCTCTAATTACTCGTACAAGAGAATTATTATAAATTTTACCGGAAGTTACCATACATCCGGCAACTGTTCCCACTTTGGAAATTTTGAAAGTATTCCTCACTTCTGCCGTTCCGGTTACTTCCTCTTTGATTTCGGGAGAAAGCATGCCTTCCATAGCTTCCTTTACATCATTTATTACATCATAAATAATGGAGTAAGTTTTGATTTGTACTCCTTCTTGCTCGGCCAATTTACGGGCACTGGAAGAAGGTCGCACATTAAATCCGATGATAATCGCATCCGAAGCGGCTGCCAACATTACATCGGAATCGGTAATTTGTCCTACTCCCCGATGAATAATTTTCACATTGATATTTTCTGTTGAAAGTTTTTGTAAAGAATCGGCCAATGCTTCCACTGAGCCATCCACATCCCCTTTGATAATCAAATTCAATTCTTTGAAGTCTCCAAGAGCAATACGTCTTCCGATTTCATCAAGTGTAAGGTGTTTTTGAGTTCGAAGTTGTTGCTCACGGATTAATTGGTCACGTTTTTGAGCTATTTTCTTAGCTTCACGTTCATCTTCATATACCTTGAATTTATCGCCTGCGGCAGGAGCACCATCGAGTCCCAGTACTTTAACAGGTGTAGAAGGTCCAGCCTCTTTTACTTTTTTATCCCGTTCATCATACATGGCTTTAATTTTACCATGATATTTTCCGGCTAACACATAATCACCTATTTTCAAAGTACCGTTTTGCACCAAAATATCGGCTACATATCCACGGCCTTTATCCAATGCTGCCTCTAAAACAGTACCACTGGCATGTTTTTTAGGATTGGCTTTCAGTTCTAATAATTCGGCTTCCAATAAAATTTTCTCCAACAGTTCATCTACTCCCTGACCGGTTTTAGCCGAAATTTCTTGTGACTGATATTTTCCTCCCCAATCTTCCAAAAGGATATTCATATTGGCCAGCTGTTGCCTGATATTATCAGGATTTGCAGTAGGACGGTCAATTTTATTGATTGCAAATACCATAGGCACTCCGGCTGCTTGTGCATGACTGATGGCCTCTTTGGTTTGAGGCATTACATCATCATCGGCAGCAATTACAATCACGGCGACATCGGTTACTTTGGTACCACGTGCACGCATAGCCGTAAAGGCTTCGTGACCGGGAGTATCGATAAATGTTAATTTCTCTCCATTCGGCAACTCAACTTTATAGGCACCGATATGTTGTGTGATTCCTCCGGATTCTCCGGCTACCACATTGGCATTACGAATATAATCCAATAAAGAAGTTTTTCCGTGATCGACATGTCCCATAATGGTAACAACCGGTGGACGAGGCACCAAATCTTCGGGTTTGTCTTCCTCCTCTTTCTCGGAAGTTTCTTCTTCTACATCTACAAATTCTACTTCATAACCGAATTCATCGGCTACCAAGCTCAGAGTTTCCGCATCCAAACGTTGATTCATCGTCGCCATAATACCTAAATCAAAGCATACTTTGATTACATCTGATACGGGAACATCCATCATATTAGCCAAATCGGCTACGGTAATAAATTCCGTTACTTTCAGAATTTGGCTTTCGAGTTGTTCTTTTTCTTGTTCGGCCAATTCTTTGGCTCTACGTTTTTGACGTCCTTCTTTCTTTACTTTTGAACGCTTGGATTTTCTACCTCCTTGAAGTCTTTCAAGTGTTTCTTTGATTTGTTTTTTGATTTCCTCTTCCGAAACTTCTTTTTTCTCAACCGGTTTTTTATAGTTTGAACGTCCGCGTTGTCTATTGTCATTTGACCTTCCTCCGTGACGGGAAACAGGTACTCGCTCTCGTTTTCGTTTTTTCTTCTTCTTGGCGTCTTCGGTTTTGTCGTCTTTCTTCTTAGGTTTCTTTTCAAAATTCTTCAAGTCTATTTTTTCTCCCGTTAGTTTAGGACCTTGAAGTTTTTGATATTGCGTTTTTAGTTCTTTGGGCTCTTCGGGCTTCTCCTCTTTTGGAGTCTCTTCGGAAACAGGGGTTTCTTCTACCGGAGTTTCAATGGCTTGAGCTTTTTTAATTTTTTTGGTTTCGACCGCTACCTTTTCTTTTATTTTTGCAACCGGCTTTTCTTCTTGAACAGGTTTTACTTCTGTCTCTGCTTTTTCTTCCTTAACCGGCTCTGTTGAAACAACCTCATTCTTTTTGTCAACAATTTCTTCCTGTACAGCTTCTTCTTTTGGCTTCTTCTTTGTGTCAAGATCTACCTTTCCGACTATTTTCGGTTTTTGAATCAAAGGTTGTTTCTCTTCAACTGGTTCAGGTTTTTTAGGAGCGGACTCTTCCCTTTCTTTTTGAATGATCTCTTTTTCTTTTTGCTGTTCTTCTCTAACCTTCCTGGCTTTTTCAAGCACGGTTTTGTCTTCAGCAAACTCTTCCAACAGCATAATATAGACTTCTTCGGAAATAGGAGAATTTGGCGTTTTTTTAGCCAATTTCACCCCTTTGTTTTCCAGAAAATCCAAAATAGTGGATCTTCCTATATTACACTCGTTCATTACTTGCCTTATGGTGAGTTTTTTTGCCATTCTTTTAATACTATTACTTTATTTTAATTTATTTTTATTTTACCCTGTTTTTTAGAATAAAATTTAATCGTTCTCAAATTCTTCTTTGAGAATTCTCATCACCTCATAAATGGTTTCTTCTTCCAAATCGGTTCTTCGTACAAGATCATCAACATCTTGGGCCAAAATACTCTTGGCGTAATCCAATCCTATTTTTTGGAATTCTTTGATAATCCATTCATCTATTTCATCAGAAAATTCTGTCAATTTCACATCATACTCATCATCTTCCCTTTGAATCTCAATATCATATCCGGTAATGGCGGAAGCCAAACGTATGTTTTGTCCTTTTTTTCCGATTGCTTTGGAAATTTCATCCGGCTTCATATATACAAAGGCCGTTTTCTTTCCGTTTTCATTCTCTCCGATTTCCAAACGCTGAATTTTTACAGGTCCCAATGCTCGTTGAATAAACAATTTGTCATTGTCCGTATAATTGATTACGTCAATATTTTCGTTGCCCAATTCTCTTACAATTCCATGAATACGAGAACCTCTTACTCCTACACAAGCTCCTACGGGATCAATTCGGTCATCATATGTATCTACTGCCACTTTGGCTTTTTCACCCGGAATCCGGGCGATACGTTTAATAGAAATCAAACCGTCAAATACCTCGGGAATTTCCTGTTCAAACAGTCTTTCCAAAAACTCATCGGCAGTACGAGACATGATAATCAAAGGCTTATTGTCTCGCATTTCCACTTTTTCAATGACTCCTCTTACATGATCTCCTTTACGGAAACGATCCGAAGGAATTTGTTTGTCTCTGGGCAAAATAATTTCATTGCCTTCATCATCGATCAAATATACATCTCTTTTTTTATTATTTACGTGATGTACTTCGGCTGTATAAATTTCTCCTTCTCTTTCTTTAAAAAATTTATGTAAATTAAGGAAACTGTGTTCCATCAATTTGTTTTTCCAGTTTTGTTTCAAACCGGTAATACCTCTCCGTCCTAAATCCAATAAGTTAAATTCCTGTTCGATTTGATCACCGACTTCAACGTCAGGATCTATTTTTTTTGCATCGGAAAGACGGATTTCCTGGTGTTCGTTTATTTCCGCTTGGTCATCGGGAACTACGGTTTTATATACCCAGATTTCCAATTCCCCTCTACCGGGGTTTACGATAATGTCAAAATTATCTTCATCGGGTTCTTCTCCGTCCTTTTTCTTTTTTACAATTCCGAATTTCTTACGCAAAGCATGAGCTATTACATCTTTTAAGATAGTTAGTAAAGTTGCGTTATCTATGTTTTTCTCGTCTTTAAATTCCAAAAAAGCTTCGACCAATTCTTTGTTATTCATAACTCAATTTAATTTAAAATTTTATTACCACTTTTGATTCTTTAATTTTATCAAAAGGTATTTTTTCTTGTTTGACTATATTGCGTTTTCCTTTTCCCGTTTCTTTGGGTACACGCATTTTATATTCGATTGTAATTCCATCCTCATCCACTTCAATCAGTTTTCCTTCCTTTTCTCCTTCTTCGGTTTTTATTTTCAACGAACGGGAAAGATTTTTTTTATATTGACGAATATGATGAAAGGCTTTGGAAATATCAAAAGAGGATACCGTTAATGAGAAATCCTCCTCTTCTCTATCCATATTATGCTCTATTGCACGGCTAACATCTACCAAATCCTGAACTTTCACGCCATGATCACCATCCAAGATGATTTTGATATCGTTATTGTCCGAAACTTCAAAATCAATCAGGAATAAATCCGGACGTTCTTTTAGTTTCTCTTCCAATAGCTGAAAGGCTTTTTCTTTTACACTCATAATCTTAAATATAAAAATAGGGGACGCCTGTCCCCATTCTCATTCTTACTTCCATTTGTTAATCAGTGCAAAGATACAAAAAATTTTAATAGAAAGTCAAGTTTTTACGTTTTATACATTTTTACAAAATAATGACAAGCTGATTTGATAATTAAGAGATTTTTTTTTAATTTTATAAAAAATAAAGAATTATGAAAAAAATACTTGTTCCCGTTGACTTTTCTCCCAAATCGGAAGAAGCTTTAAAGGTTGCGGCAAATATTGCTAAGATGACCGGAGCGGAAATACACACTATACATCTTATTGATATTCCTGAAAGTGAAATAGATGTGACAATGGGAAGGTATGTCCCAACAGGACCGGTTGCTATACGGATGTTTGAACAAACTCACGAGCAATTTGATGAATTTCTCGATAAGGATTTTCTCAACGGAATTACGGTTTATGAAAATGTTTTGGTAGATAATCCGGTAGAAGGTATTACTGAATTTGCCGAAAAAAATGATATTGATGCCATTGTAATCGGTTCTCACGGAACAACAGGATTAGAAGACTTTTTTGTAGGCTCGAATACCGAAAAAGTAGTAAGAACTTCGAAAATACCCGTTCTGGTCATAAAAGAACCTGCTGATAAATTTAAAATAGAAAAAGTGGTTTATGCCAGTAAATTTACGGACGAAAATATTCCGGCATTTAAAAAGTTAATGGAGTTTTTAAAGATTTTCAAGCCCGAAATCCATCTATTGAGAGTAAATACCATTTCCAATTTCAAATCTACTGCCGAACTGGAAGAAATCATGAATAACTTCTTGAAAAAAGTTCCGGAATACGATTGTTTTAAAAAGGTACTTTATGATGATTATACCGTACAGGAAGGTATTTTTAATTATTCTGACCGGATTGGTGCCGATCTAATCGCTTTGGCAACACATGGAAGACAAGGAATTATGCATTTTTTATCGGATAGTATAGCTGAAAGAATCGTAAACAAAGCACAAAAAAATATTCTCACCATTAAAATGGATAAATAAGCAGGGAATCCATATCTTTGTAGCGGTATAATTTTTGTAAATATATATAGAAAAAAACAAATTATATGAATATATTAATAATGTTAGGTGGTGGAAATATGGGCACCTATTTGTTGATTTTGCTTATTGGAGGCATTGGAATGTATGTCCAACACAAACTAAAAAGCAAATTTGAATATTACGGAAAGATTCGCTTAAAAAAAGGATATACCGGCGCGGAAGTTGCCAGAATGATGTTAGAAGATAATGGGATTACTGATGTAAAAGTTATCTCCACCCCGGGTTATTTAACGGATCACTATCATCCTTTGAAAAAAACGGTTAATTTAAGTGAACCGGTATATAACTCAAATAGTGTGGCTGCCGTAGCGGTTGCGGCTCATGAATGCGGTCATGCCGTGCAACATGCTCGGAATTACCCTTGGCTCCGCCTACGTTCTACACTCGTACCCGTAGTGCAATTCTCTTCAAAATTAATCACATGGATTTTAATTGCCGGTATTCTATTGGTAAAAACTTTTCCTCAGTTATTATTGGCGGGTATTGTTTTATTTGCACTTACAACTTTATTCAGTTTTATTACTTTACCTGTGGAATACGATGCAAGTAATCGCGCAAAAAAATGGCTGATAGAAAAAGGAATTGTAGATCAAGAAGAAAGAAAAGGAGTTGCCGATGCTCTTAAATGGGCCGCCCGGACATATGTGGTAGCCGCTTTGAGTTCATTAGCCACTTTAATATACTATCTCCAAATTTACAACAACAGAAGATAATTTTAATTTTGAAAAAGAAAGTATAAATAGTAACTCACCCTTGATTTAACGGTCAAGGGTTTTATTTAGCAAAAAAAAGAAAAAATGAAAATCCATCACGTATCTGAAAAACCCTCTATTTTAAACAAATTTTTAGCCGAAATCCGGGATAGGGAAATACAAAAAGACAGTCTGCGTTTTCGCACGAATATTGAAAGAATGGGAGAAATTATTTCTTATGAGTTGAGCAAAACACTCAATTATAAACCGGAAAAAATTCAAACTCCCTTAGGAGTGAAACAAATGGAAGTTTTGGACGATAAAGTTGTATTGGCTTCAATACTAAGAGCAGGCCTCCCTTTGCATATGGGCGTGCTGCATATTTTTGACAATGCCGAAAACGCTTTTATTTCAGCTTATCGAAAGCATAGAGAAGAAAGTAACGATTTTGAGATACAGATCGATTATATAGCAAGCCCCTCTATAGAAGGAAAAGTTCTGGTACTTGTGGATCCGATGCTGGCTACGGGAAAATCATTAATCGGAGTATATAAAAAGATTACAGAATTAGGCAATCCAAAAGCCGTGCATATTATATCACTTATAGGCTCAAAAGAAGGAATAGACTATGTCCGGGAACATATGCCGGAAAATGCGCATTTATGGATTGCTGATTTTGACTCGCATTTAAACGAAAAAGGCTACATTATTCCCGGTCTTGGAGATGCCGGAGATCTGGCTTATGGAAAGAAATTATAAACCCAAAAAAAAATAGAACTATGGGACTACTAGATTCATTAAAAAAAATGTTTGGCCAAGCGCAAACCAAAGGAGAAAAATTGGTTGAAGAAGCCAATGATGTTTTAAAAGAAACAGCAAAAAAAGCAGAAGAAAAAATAGAAGATTTCAAGGAAGATGCCGGAGAAGTTTTGGAAGAGATGAAAGAGAAAGCAAAGGAAGCAAAAGAAGAACTTATAGAGGAAACCAAAGAGTTGCGTGAAGAAGCTTCGGAAATAGCAGAGAAAGTAAAGGAGAAAGCTGCAGAAGCAAAAGAAGAAATTATCGAAAAAAGCAAAGAACTTAAAGAAAAGGCAAAAGAAGTCAAAGAAGACATAAAGGATAGCTTTGATAAAGAAAAGGAAGATTTAGAAGACGACAAAGAAATAACCGAAGACTAAAATAAGAAAATATGGCAAAAATAATTGTTTGGCATAACCCTCGATGCAAAAAAAGCCGTGAGGGACTGGCAATGGCAGAAAAAATAGCTAATGAAAAAGGCTTGGAGTTAGAAATTAGAAAATATCTGGATAATCCTCCAACAGTAGAAGAGTTAAAACAGGTAATCAAAATGATGGGAATAAAACCTATTGATTTGGTACGTACAAAAGAGAGTATCTGGAAGGAAAATTATAAAGGAAAAGATTTAAGTGATGAAGAAGTGATCCAAGCTATGGCCAAATACCCTAAATTGGTTGAAAGGCCTATTGTGATTTATAAAAACAAAGCTGTCTTGGCGCGACCAGCTGAAAGAGTACTTGAACTCTTCTAAAAATTAAACTGTTATTTAATAAAAAAGCCGGGCAAATTGCCCGGCTTTTTTCTATATATGATTAAGAGTACCTTATTTCACTAAGATAATTTCCACTCTTCTGTTTTTAGCTCTTCCAGAACGAGTTCTGTTAGAAGCAATAGGTTTTGTTTCACCATATCCAATGGCTTCCAACTGAGACTTAACTCCGTGAGATTTCAAATATTCAACAACAGCTTCTGCTCTTTTTTGAGATAATTTAAGGTTAAAATCTGCTCTACCAACACTATCAGTATGTCCTTCAACTACAAATTTAGCCGTAGGATATTCTTTCATGATGATAACGATATTGTCAAGAGTTTGTATTGTTTCGGGTTTGAATGTAGCTTTACCTGAATCAAAATAAATAGTTTTAGCGTATTCATTCAATTGAGCTTTTGCTTCTTCTGTCACTTCAGGACAACCTTGGTTAGAAGCAGGACCGGCAACTTCAGGACAAGCATCATCTTTGTCAAGTACACCGTCTTTATCAGTATCAGGATAAGGACATCCATAATTATCGGCAGGACCGGCAACTTCAGGACATTTATCATCTTTATCTGCAACACCGTCTCCATCTGCATCGGGACAACCGTTTAATTCAGCTAAACCGGCAGTATTAGGACAAGCATCCTTGGCATCGGTAACACCGTCACCATCTGCATCAGGACATCCTTGTAATGAAGCCAAACCGGCCACTTCGGGACAAGCATCTTCAGAATCAATGATTCCGTCTCCATCAGTATCGGGACATCCATTAAATTTTTCCAATCCTTTTTCTTCGGGACAAGCATCATCTTTATCGTATACTCCGTCACCGTCTTTATCAGAACCACCAAATTTAACGGCAAGTCCTACTGAGTGTTGGAAATAAGGAAGTAAATTGGTATCGAAAGTATGGTGATATGCAGATTCTACATATAACCCGATGTTTTCATTCATCCAGTATTCCAAACCTAAACCTCCGTTAAGATTTCCGGCATCCATCTTGTCTAACCAAGTGTAACCTCCACCGGCAAAAATATAAGGATTAAAAACTTTTCCAGCTTTACAAATATTATATTTTACATCTAAATTTAAATTAGTAAATGCCCAATCCGAAACCGCTTTAGTTCCTAATTTGTCAATTTTATTGGCTTTAAAAGATGCTACCAAACTAAAGTTATCTCCTAAATAACGACCTACTCTGGCATCAGAGATTGCATAGGCTGCATTATAATGATCAAAGTTAAAAAATTGCGCTCCGAAGTCATTGCTGATATAGGAGTAATCTTTTTGCCCTGTGGGATAGAAATCCACAGCGTTTAACCCTAATTTAACCATCCAAGGGTTGTTTTTGTCTTGTGCATTTATTGCTAATGTTCCTAGCAATATTAAACCCAAGAATAATAATTGATTTAATTTTTTCATATCCTTTTGTTTTAAATTTTACTACAAAAATAACATTTTTTTCGATTTTAACACTATTATTCACGAATAACTTTTAAGTTTTTGCCTATTTTGGCAAAAGCGGCGAGTGCTTTATCAAGATTTTCTTTGGAATGTGCGGCTGAAAGTTGAACCCTGATACGAGCTTTCCCTTTGGGAACCACGGGATAAAAGAATCCGATTACATAAATTCCTTCTTTGAGCAAATCATCTGCCATTTGCTGGGATAATTTTGCATCATAAAGCATAACGGGAATAATGGGTGATTCACTCTTTCCTATATCAAAACCGAGCTTTTCCATTCCCTCTTTAAAATATTTAGTGTTCCAATCCAACTTCTCTTTCAATTCGCTGTTGTCGGAAATCATATCAAAAACTTCCAGCGCTCCTCCTACAATACCGGGAGCTAAGGAGTTGGAAAACAGGTAAGGTCGCGATCTTTGTCTCAACATTTCAATAATCTCTTTCCTGCCGGTAGTATAACCTCCCATAGCACCGCCTAATGCCTTTCCGAGTGTACCGGTAATAATATCTATCTCTCCCATCACCTTTTTAAGCTCTACCGTCCCTCTTCCGGTGGGACCGATCACACCCACTGCATGACTCTCATCTACCATGGTCAGTGCATCATATTTTTTTGCCAATTCCACTATTTTATCCAATTGAGCTACTACGCCATCCATTGAAAAAACTCCGTCGGTAACAATTATCTTAAAACGATGTCCGGCCTCATTGGCTTTTTTTAATTGTTCTTCCAAGTCTTCCATGTCATTATTTTTGAAACGGTAACGGGCAGTTTTTGTCAGACGCACTCCATCAATAATTGAAGCATGATTCAACTCATCTGAAATAATAGCATCCTCGGGGCCGAATAAGGGTTCAAAAACACCTCCGTTTGCATCAAAAGCGGCTGCATATAAAATGGTATCATCTGTTTGATAAAAATCGGCAATACGTTTTTCAAGTTCCTTATGTATATCCTGGGTTCCACAGATAAATCTTACGGAAGCCATACCGTAACCTCTAAGATCCATCATTTTTTGTGAGGCTTTGATCACATTTGAATTATCTGCCAAACCCAGATAATTATTGGCACAAAAGTTCAATACTTTCTGTCCGGTATCCAAGGTAATTTCCGCTCCTTGTGGAGAAGTAATAATGCGTTCTTTCTTAAAAAGTCCTGCCGATTCTATTTCTTTTAATTCGTTTTGTAAGTAGGTTTTAAATTTATCGCTATACATAATTTTTTATTTGAAGTTTCACAAATTTAACAAGAATAATCCGTATTAAAAAAGATAAATACCCAATATAAATTATAGTTTTATTTTTGTATTTTTGAATTTACCAAATGAAACATTCATGCTAAACAGTCCTTTGGATCCAGACAAATCACATCTTCATAAAGAAGAGTTGGAACTCGAAAAGAAGTTAAGACCATTAAGTTTTGACGATTTCACGGGTCAAGATCAAGTAATTGAAAATTTAAAAGTATTTGTCGAAGCAGCAAATTTGAGAAACGAAGCTTTGGATCACACCTTATTTCACGGTCCTCCGGGGCTGGGAAAAACCACTTTGGCGCATATCTTGGCAAATGAATTGGGAGTAAACATCAAAATTACCTCCGGACCGGTCTTAGACAAACCCGGAGACTTGGCCGGATTATTGACCAATCTCGAAGAGCGTGATGTTTTATTTATCGATGAAATTCATCGTTTATCTCCTGTTATCGAAGAATATTTATACTCGGCAATGGAAGATTACCGGATAGATATCATGATTGAAAGCGGACCTAATGCACGTTCGGTACAAATCCATTTGGAACCTTTTACATTGATAGGTGCCACTACTCGTTCAGGGCTTTTGACAGCACCGATGCGCGCCCGGTTCGGAATCAATTCGCGTCTTAATTATTATTCAAAAGAGTTACTTACTACCATTATCCAACGGAGTGCCGGCATATTAAAAGTGCCCATCACCATGGAAGCTGCCATTGAAATTGCCGGGCGTAGTCGCGGTACTCCACGGATTGCCAATGCATTATTAAGACGGGTAAGAGATTTTGCTCAAATCAAAGGAGATGGAAAAATCAGTATCGATATAGCAAAATATGCCTTAAAAGCCTTAAATGTTGATGAACACGGTCTCGATGAAATGGATAATAAAATTCTCACTACGATTATTGATAAATTCAAAGGTGGACCGGTAGGAATTAGTACTTTAGCCACTGCGGTTGGAGAAAATGCCGAAACGATTGAAGAGGTATATGAACCCTTCCTGATTCAAGAAGGTTTTTTGATGCGCACTCCCCGTGGACGGGAAGCAACCGAATTGGCTTATAAACATTTGGGAAGATTAAAAGATCCCGGACAGGGATCATTATTTTAAAAAAAAGAATATGGCTTCAGGATTTTTTGCCCTTTTGGATGATGTAGCAACCTTATTGGATGATATAGCGACAATGAGTAAAGTTGCAGCCAAAAAGACTTCCAGTATATTGGTAGATGACTTGGCTGTGAATTCAGAACAAGCAGCCGGATTCGCTTCGGAAAGGGAAATTCCCGTTATTATAGCCATAACCAAAGGATCTATCAAAAACAAATTGATTATTCTTCCATTTGTTTTTGTTCTCAATGCTTTTTTTCCACAAGCTTTGCCTTATATTTTACTGGTGGGAGGGGCTTATCTTGCCTATGAAGGTTTTGAAAAAGTATATGAATGGCTTTTTCATCGGGAAAAGAAAAAAATTAAAACCGGCCCTGAAAGTTTGGAAAAGGAAGATATATTGGAATTCGAGAAGAAAAAAATTCAATCGGCCATAAAAACGGATTTTATTCTTTCCATTGAAATCATCATCCTAACTCTTAGCCTGGTAAAGGATTTGCCTCTTATTCAACAAATTGCAGTTGTTACGATTGTTTCATTAATTGCCACTTTGGGAGTATATGGCATAGTGGCTTTAATCATCCGATTGGATGATATAGGTTTAAAATTGAAAAAATTGGCTCGCACAAAATTCCTTTCCAAATTTGGGACTTGGCTTATTCAGGCTATGCCTTATATTATTCGTCTTTTGATGATTGTCGGAACAGTGGCTTTATTTTTGGTGGCAGGTGGAATATATCTTCATAATATTCCCTATTTGCATCACTTGGAAATCCCTGTCCCCACTATTCTAAAAGATTTGATTGTAGGTTTTATTGTCGGAATAATTATCTTCGGTTTAGTACAAAGTATCAAATTTATAATCGGTTTATTTCATAAAAAATCCGCTTGAAAGCTTTCAAGCGGATTTTTTATCTTCAAGAAAAAAAATTTATTTCTCTTCTTTGTTTTCTTCTTTGTTCTCTCCTCCTTCTTTAAAAAGTTCTTTAGCGATGATTTCATCATAAACATTTTCGGGAAGAGCTCCGGGTTGCATCATGGGAGTTCCTTCAACGGGAATAAAAAGAATACTGGGAATACTTCTGATACCGAACATTCCGGCTAATTCTCTTTCTTTTTCCGTATCTACTTTATAGACTTTTAATTTACCTTCATATTTATCTGCAAGGTTTTCCATGATTGGTGCTACCATTTTACATGGTTGACACCAGTCTGCCCAAAAGTCTATAATTGCAGGAACATCTCCTTTATATTTCCACTCTTTTTCGTTTTCGTAATCAAAGATTTCGTCTTTAAATTTTTGTAAATCCAAATTAATTGTAGGCATAATTTCTAATTTTTTATTGAGCCGCAAATATACAACATTTTAAGTATCAATGTCAAGGGCTGATATATAAAAACCGGTTATAAATTTATAAAACTTCTTAATATGCCTTTTTTATCTCTGTCAACCAATGGTATTTCCACAAAATTAAAAGCCCCAATAAAGCCGTGACAATATTTGTCAAAGGATAAGACAGCCATATCCCCCGCAATCCGAGGGAAGTATATTTCGACAGGAAATAAGCCAAAGGAAAACGCAAAATCCAAACCGAAAAAAGGGTGAGTAACATCGAAATTTTCGTTTTGCCCGCACCACGAAAAGCTCCTACCAATACAATTAATATTCCCATAAATCCGAAAGATACCGCAATATGCTTTATAAAAACGGCACTTTCTTTGATAGCCGCCGGATCTTTGGGGATGAAAAATCGGGCGATATCTTCGGCAAAAATAAAAAAGAGAATACCGAAAAAACTCATCACTCCAAAGGCAATATTCAGGCTCAATTTAATGGTTTGTTTTACTCTGTCCGGTTTCCCTGCTCCTATATTTTGCCCAACTAAGGTAGAAGTAGCCATTCCCAATCCAAATGCCGGAATGATTATAAAACTCAATATCCGGGAACCGATTCCGTAACTGGCCAAAGCAAGAGTCCCGAAAGCTGTCACCAGGAGTATCATGGCAAAAATCCCGAGTGAACGGCTTACTTGTTCAATAGATACCGGAATTCCCATCCGTATCATTTTTTTTAGCAAGGCTTTGTCCGGTTTGTAATGATGCAAATCTATTTTAATCCCTTTTTTTCCTTTAATTAAAATATATAACCCTATAAAAGCAGCCAAAAGTTGTGTACCTATACTTGCATAAGCGGCTCCTGTCACTCCTGATGGCGGAATCAGGTCATCATAACCGAAAATAAATAATGGGTCTAAAACAAGATTGAGCAAAACGGTTGAAAAAACAATATAAAAAGGCAATTTTACTTCACCTATACTGCGCATCATGGATTGAAAAACCATAAATAAAAACATAAAAGGCATGCCTATAAAAGAAACTTTGAGATAAGCCACCGCATCTTGATAAACTTGCGGGTCTATTTTCATAATTTTAATCAGTACGGGTGATAAAAAATATCCGATAGTAGCCAAGAGCAAAGAAAAGAAAAAAACCGCCACCAAAGTTTGCGTGGCAATATGGTTAATCATTTTATGATTCTTTGCTCCTTTGTGTTGAGCGGCAAGAATGGAACCTGCAATGGCCACTCCCATTCCCAGTGAAATCATAATAAAAATGATGGGGAAACTCAATGAAACCGCGGCAACTGCCGAAGAACCCAATCTTCCCACCCAAAAAGTATCGGTTAGATTGTAAGCTGTTTGAAGAATATTCGTGAGAATCAAAGGAATGGAAAGGGTAATAAGGGCTTTAAAAATAGAACCTTGGGTATAATCCTTACCTCTATGCATCATGGGTTTCATCGGCTTATTGAAGTTTAAATTTAATTTTTAATTTTTCGAGGGATTTTACCATTTCCGGACTGAGTTTTATGCCTTTCTTTCTTTTCATTTTCACATTCAGATCAGGATTTTCCTTATCGATAATTTGTACAAACATTTTTTGATTTCCTTGATTTTTTTCCATTAAAGCATGAACCTCATTAATCTTATCTCGGGTAACGGAATCGGCTGCCAGCACCACTGACAAATCTTTGGGATTTTTTTCAAATACATCACTCAGCAGCTGGATATCTTTAATCCTTATACGCAACTGATTCGGGTTATGAAAATTCCTGTAAACAGTGATTTTGACCAACAAAAAAGTTTTCGGGACAAAAAAATGTTTATACTTTAAATAGTCTTCTTTCCATGCTTCCAACTCAATTGAATCCGTATAATCTTCCAATATCATTACTCCTTTGGTGCTGCCTGAATTAAAAACCTTTTCATAAGTTCCTGTCACCATCCCTCCTATTGTGATTTCTCTGTTGAGAAGCATTTCAAAACGTTTGTATTCTTCAATTTTTGCCGCTTTGTCTTCTTCGGATTCAACCAGTTCTTCTCCTTCTTGTTTTTCTTCGTTTCCCGTTTCACCGGATAAAGTACTAATCATTTTATTGATGGAGTAAATACTTTTTTGTACATAGTATTTGTATTGCATCAAAAAAGTATCGAGAGGATGTCCGGAAAGATATAAACCGGTTACTTCTTTTTCTTTTTCGAGTTTTTCCAAATCGGACCAAGGTTCACATTGAGGAATTTCGGGTTCCGGAATTTGCATATCGGCAGAATTGCCAAACAGAGAGGTTTGCATGGAAGCCTCATTTTTCTTAAAATCATTTCCGAACTTGATGGCTTTTTCCAAGAAACTCACGCCTTTACTGTCCGTTTGGAGATATTGGGCGCGATGCGTTCCTTCAAAATAATCAAAGGCACCTGCTTTGATTAAACTTTCTATGGTTCTTTTGTTTACCCGTCTTAAATCCACTCTCTTTATAAAATCAAAAAAACTTTTATAAGGCCCGTTGGCTTCCCTTTCTTCAATAATGGCCTGGACGGCTTTGCTTCCTACATTTGCCGCTCCGCCCAAGCCATAACGGATATTTCCTTGTTTATTTACGGTATACAGATAATCGGATTCATTGATATCGGGAGGTAATACCTGGATTCCCATTCTTCGGGTTTCGATCATCAGGAAAGCCAGCTTGGAGGCATCATTGAGGTTATGCGAAAGAACCGCCGCCATATATTCCGAGGGATAATTGGCTTTGAGATAAGCTGTTTGATAAGCGACAATAGCATAACTCACCGCATGAGAACGGTTAAAGGCATAGGAAGCAAAACTTTTCCAATCTTCCCATATTTTTTCAAGGATTTCCTTGGGATGACCGTTTTTCATACCTCCCTCGATGAATTTGGGTTTCATTTTGGCCAGAAGGTCGTGCTTTTTCTTTCCCATGGCTTTCCGCAGGTTATCCGCTTCACCACGAGTAAAATTGGCTAATTTTTGGGAAAGCAACATCACTTGCTCTTGATAAACGGTAATCCCATAAGTATTTTTCAATATTTCCTCCATCTCCGGCAGGTCGTACTGTACTTTTTCCTGTCCGTGTTTCCGCCGTATATAACTGGGAATTTTTTCCATCGGACCGGGACGATACAAGGCTACCATGGCAATGAGATCTTCAAATTCGGTAGGTCTCAATGCCATCAAATGTTTACGCATTCCGTCGGATTCGAATTGAAATACCGTCACTGTTTTTCCTTGTTGGAAAAGTTGATAGGTTTTTTTGTCTTCAAGTGTAATATTATCAATATCTATTTCTTCTCCGGTGCGTTGCTTTACCATCCTTATGGCATCACGAATCACGGTCAAGGTTTTGATTCCCAGGAAATCCATTTTTAACAATCCGGCATCTTCTACCACCGAGTTGTCAAACTGGGTCACATACATTTCAGAATCACCGGCTTTACGAATGGGAACAACATTATCGAGATCCGTAGGAGCAATGATAAAACCGCAAGCATGCAAACCGAGGTTACGCAAAGAGCCTTCCAATTTCCCCGCCGTTTGAATGGTATGAGCAGCGAGATCGTTTCCACCGGCGATCGTGGCCAGTTCCAAAGCTTCCGATACTTGATCTTGCCCCTTGGTTTTGGCTTTTATTTTTTCTTCATCCCGGTTGAGAATCAAATCCAGGGACACATGTGCTTTTTTGGCTAATTTATTGGTTTCATTGAGGTCGAATTCCATGGTACGTGCCGCATCACGAATAGCCGATTTTGCGGCCATCATTCCGTAGGTTGTAATTTGTGCCACCCGGTTTTTACCATATTTATTAATTACATATTCGATTACTTTCTCGCGCCCTTCATCGTCAAAATCCATATCTATATCGGGCATGGAAACCCTTTCGGGGTTGAGAAAACGTTCAAAAAGCAATTGGTATTTAATGGGATCCACATTGGTAATTTCCAAGCAATAAGCTACGGCAGAACCCGCCGCCGACCCACGTCCAGGTCCTACCATTACTCCCATTTTCTTGGCTTCGCGTATAATATCCTGTACGATGAGAAAATAGCCCGGATAGCCTGTTTCTTCGATGGTTGCCAACTCAAAATCCAAACGTTCTTTGATCTCGGGAGTAATTTCTCCCCAACGTTTTTTGGCTCCTTCATAAGTTAAATAACGCAGATAGGCATTTTCACCGCGCTTTCCTCCGTCCTCTTCATCCAAAGGATCTTTAAATTCTTCGGGGATGTCAAATTTCGGCAGCAAAATATCATTTTTCAGGCTATAAATTTCTATTTTATCAATGATTTCATTAGTATTAATTATAGCCTGAGGCAAATCTTTAAAAAGTTCTTTCATCTCCTGTGGAGATTTAAAATAAAACTCATTATTAGGCAAACCGAAACGGAATCCCCGCCCACGTCCTATGGGAGTAGATTTTTTTGCATTATCCCGGATACAAAGCAAAATATCTTGTGCATCGGCGTCTTCTTTTTCGAGATAATAAGTATTATTTGTAGCCACAATTTTTATATCATGTTTACGGGCAAAATCCAATAATACCCCGTTAACATGCTCCTCTTCTTCCAGGCCGTGGCGCATCAACTCTATATAATAATCCTCTCCGAATTCTTGTTTCCACCATTTGAGCGCTTCCTCTGCTTGCTTATCGCCCATGGTAAGAATCTTCTTGGAGATTTCGCCGTTGAGATTTCCACTGAGAACAATCAGGTGTTCCTTGTATTTTTTAATGGTTTCTTTTCCGATTCGCGGATTATAATAAAACCCCTCCGTTTGTGCAATAGAGGTAAGTTTTACGAGGTTTTGGTATCCTTGTTTGTTCTTGGCCAAAAAAACCGTGGGATATCCCGTATCCTTTTTGGATTTATCGGTATGATCCTCCACTACATGCAGTTCTATCCCTACCACCGGTTTTATTTTTTCATGTTCCGGGGCGTTTTTATTGTGTTTAAGAATTTCTTCCACAAAATGAAAGGCCCCCATCATATTATCATCATCGGTAATGGCCACTGCCGGCATGCCGTATTCTATGGTTTTTTTAACGAGTTCCTTGATTTTTATAGTGGATTGCAGACGTGAATATTGGGTATGATTATGTAGGTGGGAAAAGGCTACTTCCGTAAGGTCTTCTTCTAAAACAACTTGACTTCTTCCCGTACCGCCATCTTTTTCTTTCCTCTTGAATTCCGCACTCCATTTTTTAAAACTCTTATGCTTTAAACCTACGAGTGAAATAGTTTCGGGATTATATTCCCTGAATTTTTGTAAATATCCCGAGGGTTTTTCCAATTCCTCTTCGGTAAAAACCCCTCTGCGTATCAACTCCAAAAAAACTCGGGCGGTAGCCTCCACATCGGCAGTGGCATTATGCGCTTCTACAAAATCTTCTCCAAATAAATGCCTGTATAATTCGCCTAATTTCGGGATTTTAAAGCGACCTCCCCGTCCTCCCGGCAATTGACAAAGTTCAGCGGTTTTTTCTGTGGCCGTATTGAGTTTTTTCATCTCCATTAAAGGAGTTTCTATACCGGCACGTAAAAATTCTGCTCCGGTAACATTTAAGTCGAATTGGATATTGTGTCCAACTACAAATTCCGATTTGGAAAGGCTTTCATTAAAAATCTCCAATACCTCTTTCAAGTCTTTTCCTTCTTTCATGGCGAGTTCGGTGGAAATGCCGTGAATCTGTTCGGACTCAAAAGGGATATTGAAACCTTCGGGCTTAATTAAAAAATCTTTTTGTTCTATTAATTTTCCATATTCATCATGCAGTTGCCAAGCGATTTGTATCACTCTGGGCCAGTTATCCAGATCGGTAATAGGAGCATTAAAATTCTTAGGTAAACCTGTGGTTTCCGTATCAAAAATTAAATACATAGAAGATTTTTTTGGGTTATGAAAGCCGTCTTTTTAAAAAAGTAAAATTATCAAATTAATAGACAAGTTCCTCATTAACTTATTAACAAAAAGCCATAAAACGGTTTTGGCACAGGCTTTGTATATATCTGATTACAATAAAACTTTGTTTTTTTCATAGTTGTATTTTTTTGGTTTCAATATGCGAGCCGGCCCAGTCCGGCTCGCATATTTTTTATGGGGTATATGGGAAGTGTGGAGGGAAAAGGCTAATATGGAAAAGGCCGGATGTTGGATGTTGAATGACCGATGCAGGATGTTGGATGTATGGCGGAAAAAGGAAAAAGGGGCAAGGGACGAGGGAAAGGTGCGGATTGGCTTTGTTTCTTGCCGGAAATCAGGAACCGGAATAGTATCAGTTCTCACAACTTCGTCGGAGCACGGCGAGTATTTTGCGATCCCCAACTTTGTTGGGGACAAAATATATCGAGAACAAGACACGGATAAAGGACGGATACCCGATGCCGGAAGTCGGGAACAGGAATAGGGTCAGTTTGAGTGATTTTTTCGAAGGTATGAGAAAAAATAGTATCGAAAACTAGACACGGCTATTGCAATAAAACAGAGATCCCTCGTCGCTGCGCTCTGTCGGGATGA
>Ga0256835_1000279_pt1 | contig 40644 bp, 33 predicted proteins | sample PIR30metaG_FD_185972 | JGI IMG/M metagenome (GOLD analysis project Ga0256835, IMG submission 185972) | Hydrothermal vent microbial communities from East Pacific Rise, Pacific Ocean - PIR-30 | ecosystem: Environmental > Aquatic > Marine > Hydrothermal vents | place: Pacific Ocean: East Pacific...
CAATTTCTCCTGAATAAGATTTTCAAAATAATTTGTATCCAATTTGCTTTTGATAAACTTTATTTCTTTATCATAGGATGCGGTAAGAAATGGATCATTTTTAAACATCCATCCTTGAAGCATATTCATTCCTAAGATAAGGCCTTTATAACCACTCTTGGGTTCTCTTAATCTGAATTCCTTTCTATTTATCAGGCCTTTTAAGACTTTTTTATCAATACCATTTTTCGCGACATCTGCTAAGACATCATAAACTATTTTTTTGAATTTATCCGCATCTTCGGGGTTAGCATTTTTAACTGTAATATCAAAAACTGTTTGTTTCCTGCTATCATCATAATAGCAACTTACCTCTTTTCCTATTCCCGCTTTTCTTAAAGCCTGTCTTATTGGAGCTGAAGGAAGATTTACGAGGTAATCGGAAAGAATATCCATCGCCATATTGAGCTTTGTATCCGTCCCGAGTCCGACTACCACACTAAGATTGAGAAAAGTTTGATTTTTTGTTTTAGCTGTTTTTGTTGCAGGGTATGATCTTATGATTTTTTTAGACGCTGGAAATGGTTTTTGTAGGGGAATAAATGCATTAACATCCTTTTTGTCAAAGTGGGAGAGATATTCGTCATTTATGAATTTTAATTCTTTCATAAGATCATAATCCCCGTAAAGATAGATGTAACTGTTTGAAGGATGATAAAATCTTTTGTAAAAATTAATAAATCTTTTATAGCTTAAATCAGGAATATAATCGGGATTTCCCCCTGAGTCAAATCCATAGGTATTGTCAGGGAAAAGATTTCTGTTTACATAATATTCAAGATATGCTTCGGGTGATGAGTAAACTCCCTTCATCTCATTGTAAACAACTCCATTGTATTTGAGAGGAGCATCTTTACTTTTAAGCTCATAGTGCCATCCTTCCTGCATAAAGATTTTAGGCTCTTTTAAAACATTCGGGAAAAAGACCGCATCAAGGTATACATGCATAAGGTTAAAGTAATCCTTATCATTTCTACTTGATACAGGGTACATAGTTCTATCGCTTGCTGTCATAGCATTCAAAAAGGTGCTCAGAGAACCTTTCATCAAAACATCAAAGGGACTTTTCACAGGAAAATGTTTTGAGCCATTTAACACAGAATGCTCTAATATATGGGGCATACCGCAATCGCAATCCGGAATTGTTTTGAATGAAATCATAAAAGTTTTATTATCATCATTGGTTATGATTTTAATGAGTTTCGCGCCGCTTTTAATATGTTCAAAAAGCAAACCCTCTGCATTGTACTCTTTGATTTTTTCCTTTTTGAGAAATTTAAAACCATGGTAAACTTTACCTATCTCAAACTTTTGAGTGTTTGAAAAGGCAAAGGAGAATCCTAAAACAAACAAAATTACTAAAAAAACAAAAAATTTCTTCCTCATACAGCCCTCCTAAATAATTTTTAAAAATATATTACGAGAAAAGATATAAAATGTTCGGGTTTTTGTCAATTTATTAATTGGATTTTAAGATTTGACAGAAAAGATAAAAGCAAATAATATTAAATATTATTTTTTGAGGGAGGAAGTAATGATAAAGATGGATAAGTCTGTAAATTTTTCCACTGAGATTATGGCAGGTTTCACAACTTTTCTTACAATGGCTTACATAATTTTTGTAAATCCCCAAATTCTATCTGCAGCAGGAATGGATAAAACAGCTTTGATTGGAGTAACCTGTATTGTTACGGGTATAATAACTATTTTGACTGGCTTACTTACGGATACACCTATTGCAATGGCTCCTGGTATGGGGCTAAATGCATATTTTACTTATACTCTGGTAATAAATCAAAAAGTTAGCTGGGAAATTGCTCTTGGTATCGTTTTTTTATCCGGACTTCTCTTTCTTATACTTACTCTGGTTGGTATAAGGGAAAAAATTGTGGAAGCTATCCCTTCCGAGCTTTTAAATGCGATTGCCGTGGGAATAGGAATCTTTATTGCTTTTATTGGTTTGCAAAATATGAAGCTTATTGTCGGAAATCCTGAAACTCTTGTTACCACAGGAAAAATTGGAACAACAACTCTTATATCTCTTTTTACTCTTTTTCTCATAGTAATTTTATACATAAAAAGGGTAAAAGGAGCTCTTTTGATAGGGATAATAGCCGCTACAATTGTTTCAGTCTTAATGGGATACACAAAACTTCCTTCCAGGTTTATAAGTTTTGATTTAAACATTTCTCCTGTTTTTGCAAAATTAAATATAAAGGATGCTTTAAAACTGAGTCTTTTGGCTCCTATCTTTTCTCTTATGTTTGTTGATATGTTTGATAGTATAGGCTCTCTTTTGGCACTCGGTAAAGAAGCCAATCTCATTGACAAGGAAGGCAAAATGAAAAAGATAACCCCTCTTCTGACAATAGATGCTGCAGCTACTATGTTTGGAGCTTTTATGGGAACTTCCACTACTACAACTTATATTGAATCTGCAGCCGGTATAGAAAGCGGAGGAAGGAGTGGTTGGACATCTATTACCACCGGGATTTTGTTTCTTGCGGCTTTGATTTTTGTCCCGATATTATCCATAGTACCGTCGTTTGCAACAGCTCCTGCTCTTATTATGGTTGGTTTTTTGATGATGAAAAATATAAAAAACATTGATTTTCAAAATCTTGAAGTAGGGTTTCCCTCTTTTGTAATCATAATAATGATAGGACTCAGCTATAGCATAAGTACAGGTCTTGCTTTTGGATTTTTAAGCTATACTTTTATAAAAATAGTAAGAGGAAAGTTTAAGGACATAACTCCTACTATGTGGCTGATTGCAGTACTTTCTATTCTTTTCCTTGTTGTTTAATTTAGTATTTATAAGAGTTTTTATGCAATTGAACTTCTGAAGGTTTGTAAGAAGAAATATTTTTTATGAAATAAAAAGGAGATGATTTTGTTTGAAAAAATTAAGATAAATAAAGTAAGGAATTTAATATTGTTTGATTCTATATTTGTTATTGTAGTTATTTTGTTTATTTGGGTCTTAAAAAAGCATGTGGAAATTGCTTTCTTTTCTACTTTTATTATGGCTTTGCTTTTTTTTGTTTTAAAAAGGAAAAAAGTTCAGTTAAGAAATATTTCGATTGCTTTTGGGATAGCTCTTATCTGGAATATTATAGGAAGAAGTTATTATGCTTATAATTATAATTTCAAGAGTTTTTTGGGAATTTCCTTTTTACCGCTTTTTGCCTGGACTTTAGGTCTTTTTGCTCTTTATCTTTTTTATTCTTTTCATGTTGGATTTTTTAATTTAAAAGTAGGGTTGCAAAAGTTTATTTTTTATGTATTTTTGTACTGGTTTTTTCTTATTGTAATGGAAACAATAGCTTTTCATGTTATTGGAATCAGGGATGTGGCAACAAGTCAGTACAAAGGGCTTCCTGTTTGTAATTGCATTCATGCTCCGCTTTTTATGAAGTTTGTTTATTTCAGTTTGGGGATTGTTTACTTTATCTTTGTAAAGATTTTTGAAATCTATTTCCCCTTAAAAGTCAAAGGCAAATAAATCTGGATTTATTTTTCAAATCCTTCTGCTTTCTTTATTCTGTAAACCTTTTTCCTTGAAGATTCATGGTATGTTCTGGAGAGCATCTCTCCAATAAGCCCCAGAGAAAAAAATTGAACTCCCATAAAAATCAAAAGCATAGAAAGAAAGAGAAGAGGTCTTCCTGCTATTCCTACTTTTTGAATTAATCTTACATAGGCAAGGTAAAAACCGATTAATATTCCTGCTCCCCCTGTAAGAGTTCCCAAAAGGCCAAAAATCTGGAGCGGTTTTGTGGAATAGCTTGAGAGAAATTTTACAGTTATCAAATCAAGTATTACTCTAATTGTTCTTGAAATCCCGTACTTGCTTTTTCCGAATTTTCTCTCTCTATGGTTTACTTTCATCTCTCCAACCTTTCCTCCCTCTATGTGGGCAAGTGCTGGAATGAATCTGTGCTGTTCTCCGTAAAGTTTAAGGTCTTTTGCAATTTCCTTTCTGTATGCTTTTAGAGTGCATCCATAGTCGTGTAACTTTACCCCTGTTATCCATGAAATTAATTTATTTGCCATAATTGATGGTAATTTTCTTGATAAAAATGGATCCTTTCTTTTGTATCTCCAACCATTTACAAGATCAAGATTTTTTTCTTCAAGGGTTTCAATTAAATCCGGAATATCTGCTGGATCATTTTGAAGGTCTCCGTCCATTGTAATAATTATCTCTCCATCGGCAAAATCAAAACCGGCGGCAAGTGCAGCTGTCTGCCCGAAATTTTTTCTAAAATCTATGTATTTAACTCTTTTATCTTTTTCTCTGAGCTCTTTTATTTTTTCAAGAGATAAATCAGAGCTACCGTCATTTACGTAAATCAGTTCAAAATCAGGCTCATAATTTTCCATTGTTTTAATTATCTCATCAAAAAGAATCGGAATATTTTCCTCTTCATTGTAAACAGGAACTATGATTGAAATTTTGGGATTAGCCATTTTCTCCTCTTATAATCAGTTCTTTCCCGTCAAAATCTATTATAACACTATCTCCATCCTTTATTTTACCATTTAAGATTTCATATGCAAGTTTGTTCTGAATCTCCCTTTGAATTACCCTTTTAAGTGGTCTTGCTCCAAATTGTGGATCATAACCGATTTCTGCTATATGTTCTTTAGCTTTATCTGTAATATTTAGTTTTATCTTCTTTTCATCCAGGAGTTTTTGAAGTCTTTTTAATTGAATGTCCACAATTTTCAAAATCATGTCTTTTGTTAAGGGTTTGAAAATTATTATGTCGTCAATCCTGTTTAAAAATTCAGGTTTGAAGTGAGCTTTAAGTAACTTGTCAATTTCCTTTTCCAATCTTTCTCTGTCATTTATAAAATCTATTATGTATTGGGATCCTATATTAGAAGTCATTATTATTACTGTGTTTCTAAAATCAACTGTTCTTCCCTTTGAGTCTGTTAGCCTTCCGTCATCAAGTATTTGAAGAAGTATATTAAATACATCCGGGTGAGCCTTTTCTATCTCATCCATCAAGATAACGGAATATGGTCTTCTTCTAACTCTTTCGGTAAGCTGTCCGCCCTCTTCATAGCCAACATATCCCGGAGGAGCTCCTATCAATTTTGCAACAGAATGCTTTTCCATATACTCTGACATATCTATTCTTATCATAGCTCTTTCATCGTCAAAGAGAAATTCTGCGAGAGATTTTGCAAGCTCTGTTTTTCCGACACCTGTGGGACCTAAAAAGAGAAATGAGCCAATGGGTCTGTTCGGATCCTGAAGTCCTGCCCTGGACCTTCTTATTGCATTTGAAACAACCCTTATGGCCTCCTCCTGTCCCACAACTCTTTCGGAAAGCCTCTCCTCCATCTTTAATAATTTTTCTCTCTCCCCTTCCAGAAGCTTTGAAACAGGAATTCCTGTCCATCTTGAGATTATTTCAGCTATGTCTTCTTCGTCGATTTCTTCTTTGAGCATTCCCCCCTTTTGCTGTAATTCCTTTAATTCTTCATTTTTTTTCTGAAGTTCCTGCTGTAATTTTGGTATAACTCCGTATCTTATCTCTGCAATTTTATCCAGATTACCCTCTCTCTCATACTTTTGCTCAAGGGTTTTTTGCTCCTCTATCTGTTTTTTTAAGGAATTTATCTTCTCGATTATTTCTTTTTCTCTCTTCCATTGAGCTTTAAGGGCATTACTCTTTTCTTTAAGATCAGCAAGCTCTTTTTTGATTTTCTCCAATTTTTCCTTTGAACTTTCATCTTTCTCCTTTGAAAGAGCTTGCTTCTCTATCTCAAGCTGTATTATCTTTCTTTCAATTTCATCTATTTCCTGAGGCATTGAGTCTATCTCAATTCTTAGTTTTGCTGCAGCTTCATCTATTAAATCAATAGCTTTATCAGGTAATTTTCTGTCTGCAATATATCTGTGAGAGAGGACTGCGGCTGCCACAAGGGCTGAATCCTTTATTTTTATTCCATGGTGAACTTCATACTTTTCTTTTAATCCTCTTAGTATGGAGATGGTATCTTCAACTGAGGGCTCTGACACATAAACAGGTTGAAATCTTCTTTCAAGTGCCGGATCCTTTTCAATATACTTTTTGTATTCATTTAAGGTAGTGGCACCTATTGCTCTCAGCTCTCCCCTTGCAAGTGATGGCTTGAGTATATTGGAAGCATCAACCGCTCCCTCGGCAGAGCCGGCACCTACGATTGTGTGCATTTCGTCAATAAATAAAATAATCTGACCTTCGCTGTCTATTATCTCTTTTACAACAGCCTTAAGCCTGTCTTCAAATTCTCCTCTGAACTTTGCTCCTGCAAGAAGGGCTCCCATGTCAAGTGCAATTATTCTTCTGTTTTTCAAAGATTCGGGTACATCTCCGTTTACAATTCTCTGAGCAAGACCCTCTACTATTGCGGTTTTCCCAACACCAGGTTCCCCGATAAGAGCTGGGTTATTCTTTTTCTTTCTTGAAAGAACCTGAATTACTCTTCTAATTTCCTCGTCCCTTCCTATAACAGGGTCAAGTTTTCCCATTCTTGCCATCTCTGTTAAATCTTTTCCATATTTTTCAAGTGCCTGAAATTTATCTTCGGGATTCTGGTCTGTTACTCTGTGAGAGCCTCTTATTTCCATAAGTGCCTGTAAGAAGGTTTGTTCTTTTACACCGGCTTTTTCGAGAATTTCTCCCGCTTTTGTACTCTTATCCTTTAAGATTGCAAGGAAAAGATGTTCTGTTGAAACAAATTCATCTCCAAATTGTTTTATTTCTGAGAAAGAATTGTTTAAAATTCTGTTTAAGCTCTGGGATAGATAGATATCACCGCCTTGAACCTTTGGTAGTGCGTTAAGATAATTTTTTAATTCTGAAACTATTTGAATAGGTTTAACTCCTATTTTTTCTAAAGTCTTTGGTACTACGCTATCCTCCTGTACGAGAAGAGAAACCAGAAGATGCTCTGGCATGATCTCCTGATGTCCATAGTCCATTGCAAGACTTTGAGCATTTTGTATAGATTCCTGTGCCTTTATTGTAAATTTATCAAGCCTCATTTTTACCTCCTTTTAGAGACGTTATTTTGCTATATTATACACTAATTAGTATGGTTTTTGCAAAAATTAAGCACATTAAATTTGTAGGAATTGCTTAACCTTTTTTTGCTTTTAGTTTTTTAAAGTGGTAAAATATGCGATGAAAAGATTTAAATTAATAATAATTTCAATATTTGTTTTAACTTTAAGTTTACAGGCTTATGTAGGCCCCGGTGCTGGTTTTGCTTTTTTGGGCTCATTCCTGTTTATTTTCCTGGCTTTTATAGTGGCTATATTTAATTTTATAACCTTTCCGATAAGGGCACTTATAAGATTTTTTAAGAGATACAAAGCTCTTAAAAATGCGAGGGTTAAGAGAGTCGTAATTTTGGGTTTTGATGGAATGGATTTTAGTCTGACTGGAAAGTTAATCAAAAAAGGGTTACTTCCCAATTTTAAAAAGCTCAAAGAGGAAGGGACTTTTGCTCCTTTAAGGAGCACGGAGCCTCCGATTTCACCTGTTGCCTGGTCCACTTTTGCAACTGGTGTTAACCCTGGAAAACACAATGTTTTTGACTTTTTAACAAGAGACCCTAACACCTATCTTCCGGCTCTTGCCTCAACAGAAATTATTCCTCCAAAAAAGTATCTGAACATGGGAAAGTATAAAATTCCTATTTCAAAACCTGTTATAGAATTACTAAGAAAGAGTAAAGCATTCTGGAAGATAACAGGAGAACATGGGATTTACTCGTCAGTTCTAAGGGTTCCTATTACTTTCCCTCCTGAGAAATTTTACGGTAATATGACATCGGGTCTCGGAACTCCAGACTTAAGAGGGACACAGGGAAGTTTTACATATATATCAGAAAAGAGTATGAATGAGGATTTTTCAATTTCAGACGGAGTTTCTGTTATATTAGAAAAATTGGAAGATGGTTTTATTGCTAAAATTCCGGGACCTGAACATCCGATGTTGAAGGAGAAGAAAAATCTTGAGGCTACAGTGAAAATAAGAAAGATAGATAAGAATAGAGTTGAAGTTGAGACTTCAGGAAAAAAGCATGTTTTAAAAAAAGGTAAACTTTCAGAATGGACAAAACTTGAGTTTGGCTCCGGGCTTATTAAAGTTTCCGGAATTGCAAGGTGGTTTCTGATTGATACAGAACCTTATCTTAAAATTTATCTTTCCCCGATAAATATTGATCCTGAAAAACCTGCTATGGATGTAAGTCATCCGAAGATATTTTCGGTTTATCTCTCAAAGATTTTCGGACCATTTGCTACATTGGGAATGGTTGAGGATACCTGGGCTTTGAATGAAGGGCTTCTTTCTGAAGAAGGTTACCTTGATCAGGTTTATACTGCTCAGGAAGAGAGGGAAAGGATTTTCTGGGATACTTTTAAAAAGGTAAAAGAAGGGCTTGTTGTATCAGTTTTTGAAGCTACAGACAGAATTCAGCATATGTTCTGGAGATATATGAACAATGAATCTCCTGCACCAAAGCCGGGGACAACACCTGAAATAGTTAATGCAGTGCAAATCGTTTATCAAAAAATGGATGAGCTTGTCGGAAAAGTTCTTGAAAAATTGGGGAAGGATGATGCACTTATTATTGTTTCAGATCATGGTTTTAACAGGTTTGACAGAGGATTTAATGTGAACACCTGGCTTTATAAAGAGGGTTACCTTGCCCTCAAAGACGGTAAAACCAAGAGCGACAAGTGGTTTGCTGATGTTGATTGGAGTAAAACAAGGGCGTATGGAACCGGGTTAGGTGGGATATTTTTAAATATCAAGGGGAGAGAAAAGTACGGAATTGTTGAGAGAGGAGAAGAGGCGGAAAAATTAAAGCAAGAGATAAAGAGAAAATTGGAAAACCTTAAAGACCCGAAAACAGGGAAGAAAGCAATGGATATGGTATCCACAAGAGAAGAAATATATAAAGGAGCTTATGTTACGAATGCTCCTGATATTATTATTGGTTATGCAATAGGTTACAGGATTTCTTGGGAATCTGCTGTTGGGGAGGTTGGAGGAGATATTTTTGTTGATAATACGAGGTTGTGGAGCGGAGATCACTGCTTTACTTCAGAAACCGTTCCCGGTATATTCTTTTCAAACAAAAAAATAAATAGGAATGATCCTACCCTTGCCGATATTTCTCCGTCTGTTCTCTCTCTTTTCGGGATTAAGATTCCGGCTTTTATTGATGGGAGAGATCTGGAGGTAGGAAAATGAAAAGAAGAGAATTTTTAAAATTAAGCGGGTTCCTTTTAACTTTTCCCTCTGTTTTTACCCGCTCTTTAAAAGGAGAAAAGTTATACGATAAAGTTTTAATAATAGGGTTTGATGGTATGGACCCAAGAATTGCAATGAATTTGGTCGAACAGGGGAAAATGCCGAATTTAAGGAATTTCCTTAATTCACAGGCAACACTTTTAAAAATGATGTCAACACCACCACCTGCAAGTCCGGTGGCATGGGCAAGTTTTACTACTGGAAGGGATCCGGGAGCTCACGGTATATTTGATTTTATACACAGAGATCCTGAAACATATATTCCTAAGTTTTCTATTGCCGATGCTGTACCACCGAAAAAGTTTTTAAAATTAGGGAGTTATAAAATTCCTCTCGATAGTGGTGATGTGCTTTTGAACAGGAAGACAAAACCATTCTGGGATTATATTCAGGATAATGAAATTGAAGCAACTGTTTTTAAAATACCCTCAAACTATCCACCTTCTGATATGAGATTCGGAAGAGCGCTTTCGGGGATGGGAACTCCTGATGTTTTAGGCGGTTATGGTACTTACACTCTTTATACCACAGATGAGGATGAAGCGAGAAAGGAATATTCGGGTGCCAATGTATCTTATGCTTATTTTGATGAAATGAATATGCTTGAGGGTGAAATAGAGGGACCTCCGAATGCTCTAAAAGAGGATGGAGAGCCCACAATTGCCGAATTTAAAGCTTACTGGGATAGAAATCACAGAACTGCAAGAATCGATATTCAGGGTAAAGAGCTTTATCTTAAAGAGGGAGATTTTAGTAAATGGATTGAAATTGAATTTGATATAATTCCTCATATAAAAAGTATAAAGGCAATAGTAAGGTTTTATCTTTTGGATGCTCATGACAAATTCAGACTCTATATCTCTCCTCCTTCAATAGATCCTGCTGATCCCGCACAACCTATAAGTTCTCCCGATGATTATAGCAAAGAACTGGTTGAAAAAGTCGGTCTTTATCATACATTGGGACTTCCAGCTGATACAAAGGCTTTGAGCAATGAAACATTTAAGATGGAAAACTTTTTGGTTCAGGCAAATACAATACTTGACGAAAGCAAGAAAATTTTTGAATATGAGCTTTCAAGATTTAATTCTTTAAAAAGAGGCTTGCTCTTTTTCTATTTTTCAAGTCTTGATCAGGGTTCTCATATGCTCTGGTCATTAAGGGATCCCGAACATCCATTTTATCACCCTGATGTGGCAAAGGAATTTGGAGATCAGGTAGAATTACTTTACCTTGAGTTTGATAAGATAATTGGAAAAACATTAAAATCGGTTCCAAAGGATACACCTATAATTATTCTTTCTGATCATGGTTTTAATAGTTTCAGAAGAAGGGTTAATGTCAACAGAATTTTGTATGAAGGCGGATTTTTAAAGCTAAATACTAATGAATTTCCGGCTTCTATTTTGGAAGAGGCCAATTGGGATGAAACAAAAGCATATGCAATAGGGCTAAACGGTTTGTATATTAATTTGAAAGGAAGGGAGGCAAATGGTATTGTTGACCCCGCAGATAAAAGAGCGGTTCTTGAAGATATAAAAAAACTTTTGCTCTCTTATAAAGATCCTAAAACCGGTGAACCTGCAATCACAAAGGTTTTTATAACGGATGATGTCTTTGCTCATGATAATCCTAAAGTAATGCCTGATATAATTGTGGGCTTTAATCATCTTTACAGAGTTGATAATGATTCTGCTCTCGGTACTTTGGGAAAAGAGGCCATTACAGATAATCTTGATTGGTGGGCAGGAGACCACTGTATTGATCCCCATTTTGTTATGGCAAGTTTAATTACAAATGTTAAAATAGATAAAAAAAGAACCCCTGTTATTTGGGACCTTGCTCCCACTGTGCTTAAGCTTTTTGGTATTGAGATTCCCTCTGATATGAGAGGGAAAAGTTTGATTTAGGAGGTAAAAATGTTTGGAAAAAAGGTAAAATTAAGCAAAGAGGTTTATGAAAAAGCCGAAGCTCTTATGGAAATCAGAGGGTATTCCTCAATGGAGGAACTTATAAATCATCTTATTGAAAAGGAGTTTCAGGAAATAAAAGAAGAAGGAGATGAAGAGGCAATAGAAAAATTAAAAGGACTCGGATATATTTCATAAATGACAAAATTTAATCTTTTTGTAACAAAAGTTTTCGACTATATCCTTTACCCTTTCTCTTTTTTGAATCCATTTTGGGCTGTTTTTTTTCTAAGTTTTGTCTCTTCAATAGTGGTTCTTATTATTTACAAGGCTGTTTCAAGTCCGGATAAAATTAAGGATGCAAAAGATAAAATAAAAGGCCACATACTTGCAATAAGAATTTACAGGGATCACTGGAAGGTACTTCTTCTCTCTTTTTTTAAAAGCCTTTTTTACACTTTGAAATATTTTACACTGAATTTCTTCCCTATTGTCTTTATTCTCCCGATTCTGTTTTTTGTTTTTGCTCAGATGGAAGTCAGGTATGGTTACAGACCTTTTGTAAAAGGAGAGAAAGCAATTGTTAAGGTAAGATTGACGGATGATTTTGATCTTGAAACTTCGGATGTAAATTTAATTAAAAGTGATTATGTTAAAGAGAAAATACCTCCTGTGTTTGTCTATGCTTTGAATGAGGTTGATTATGTGTTAGAAATAAATAAGGATAGTTCTTTCGTCTTAGGGTTTGAGGTAAATGGAACAAAGTATGAAAAAAAATTTTCAGTGCTTCCCAAAATAGGCAATAAATCAGAGGCTTTGGGGATTAAAACTTTTTTTGTGTCAACCCCTGAAGTCTTTCTTTATCCTGCGGAGAATAAAATCAAAGATAATTCTGATGTAAAATATATTTACACAAAATATCCTTCTTACAGGATAAACTTTTTAGGCACAAGACTTCATTGGCTGTGGCACTATCTCCTTTGGACACTAATTATAGTGTTAGCACTTAAAAACAAATTCGGAGTGGAATTTTAATATTTGACAGAAGTAGAGTGAAGAGAAAAGTTGTCTCCGGTGTGAGTCTGGCTTTTCTTTTATGGTTTATTACCTTTTATCTTAAACCAGCTAATTTTTGGTTTTTGATGGGATTTTCAACTTTTTTCCTTTTAGTTTTTGTTTTTGTATTTGATAAAGAAATCTTTTCTGAATTAAAGCCTGAACCAAAATCATTTTTTTATGGCTTACTCTCAGCAGTTTTGCTGTATGGAGTTTTTTATATTGGTAATCTATTTCTCAAATATGTTTCAGCTTTTAATCTTTTAAAAAACAGAAGGATTCTCATAGAAAATATTTATGCAAACAAAGGGAATTTTTCACCCGTTTTTATCTCTCTTTTGATAATTTTTCCTATAGCTTTTGGTGAAGAAATATTTTGGAGAGGCTTTGTCCAAAGAAAAATGAACGTTCTGATCGGGAAGTGGAAGGCTCTCTTTATTACTGTGTTTTTTTATTCTATTGTTCATGTTTTTTCATTGAACCCGGTTCTTATTCTTGCAGCCTTTGTTTGCGGAATATTTTGGGGCTTGATTTATTTGTATACAGAAAACATAAGAATAGTATTAATTTCCCATATTTTTTGGGATTTATTGATTTTTATAATTTTCCCTATTTTCTGAAAAGTTTTTAGAATTAAAAATATAATTAAATCTTTATTCTTTTTAGTATAGATTATTTGATTTTAGTAATAAAGTTTACTTCATTTTTTATGTTTTTTTTGTTATTATAAAAGAGTGAAGAAGATATTAGTAATTTTTGTCGCAATTAGTGTATTTATTTTTGTGGGTTTTTTTATTTACAGCAGTGTGTCAGGAAGCAATGTTTCCAATAGCTTTGATATTAACACCAGGGGAGCCTATCTTATTTCTCAAGTTGGTAAAATCCTATTAAATGATTCTGATGAGATAAGTGTGACTCCTTTTTCATTAAGAAATGGAACAAAGCTAAGCTCTTCTGCTAAGAGTGGAGGACTTATTGTTCTGGGAACAGGAGAGGAATTGGGTGTAGGGGAGAATTCTGAAATCATAATTCTTTCCAACAAAAAGATTAAGTTATTGAAGGGTGAATTAAGGTTCTTGACTCCGACAAATGACGCTCTTTTTGTTTTGTGGGACAATTACAGCTTCAGAGTAAGGGATAAGGCTGTATTTTTAGTACAGGAGATAAAAAAGAGAAGGAATCAGGTAGATTATCAACTTATAATAAAGATCTATAGTCATGCTGTAAGGTCGAATGTGAATGGTAACAAAGTTTTATTAAAGGGGTATCAATACATCCTTGATTCTTCCGGAATTGTATCTGAGTTTAGAATGATAAAGGCACCTGAATTAAAAGAACCCATTGATGGGAAAAATATTAGCATTGATGAAGGAAGTAATATTATATTTAAGTGGGATAAGGTTCCCGAAGCAAGTTCTTATAATTTTTATTTTTCTTACAATCCTATATTTTTAAATTCAACATTAATTAACATAAAGAAAAGTTTTACAACCATTAATATAACGGACTTCAAGGAATCACCGGTGTTCTGGAAAGTTTGTGGAGTGGATAAAGCTAATAGAGAGGGGTTATGTTCGGATCCCTTTAAATTTCATATAAAGAATTTAATCCAGATTTTACAATTATGGAAAAATCCCCCTAAACTAAAAATCGAAGGGCCTCTTACTCCTACGGGGAATCTTGTTATTATAAAAGGTTCTACCGATTTGGGTGTTAATTTAACAATAAATGGAGAAGAGGTAAATGTGGATTCATCTGGAAATTTTATGCATATTTTAAGATTTAATACTATTGGTGAACATAGTATAAGAATAGTTGCAAGAAACCTTTCAGGGGCGGAAAAAGTTTTTACAAAAAATGTGATTATATACGAAAAATGAAAAAGATTGAAAATTATTTTAAGGTATTTTATGAGATATTAAGTAATGGAATTTCAACAGAAGATTTAAATGACATGATTTTTAAAATTGAAAAGAAAATGTGTGAACAATTCTCTCTTTCTTCTATTTCTCTATATTATGATACAAGTGATCTTTATTTTAATTTTAATTGTGATTGTAAACATAAAACATTGGAATTTAAACATGTAAAAAAAAGTGCTGTGGATTTTCCAACCGATTTAATTATTAAAAAAGTTGATAATATCTTTGTCTATAAATTCCCATTTAGATCCAAAGTGGATTCAATAGAAGCCTTTGTTGAAATAAAGCGAAAAAATGATTTCTCTAAGGAAGAGTTGGAAGGGACAAAGCTTTTGATTAAATCTATATTCCTTTATTTTTTAAGGCTGTATAAGGCAAAGCGCTTGTCTCTTCACGATGAGTTAACTGGTTTGTATAATAATAGATATTTGAGAGAATATTTGAGGCAGGAAAGCATCAGAGCCTTAAGATACAATACAAAATTTTCTATCATTTTTTTGGATTTGGATGGATTGAAGGATATTAATGATTCTTATGGTCATATTTATGGGGCAAAAACTTTGAAAGAACTTGGAAGTTTATTAAAAGAGTATACGAGGTCTTCTGATGTTGTTGGAAGATTTGGAGGGGATGAGTTTATAATAGTTATCTTTGGAGCAAGTAAAAAAGAGGCTAAAATTGTTGCTGAGCGATTGAGAAAAAAAATCAAAGAGAATATCTTTTTAAAAGAGGAAGGTTATAATGTAAAACTGACAGCAAGTTTTGGAATAGCATCTTTTCCTGAGGATGCAACTAATGTAGATGAATTAATAAACAAAGCTGACAAAGCAATGTACAAAGTGAAAAAAGCGGGGAAAGACGGGGTCCAATGTTATGAGGAGGAATAAAGATGGGAATTTTTGATTGGTTTTTGGATCATTTTTCTTATGATCTTGCTATAGATCTCGGAACAGCTAATACACTTGTCTACATGAGAGGGAAAGGTATTGTTATCAGTGAGCCTTCAATCGTGGCATTGAATAAGCTTACAGGAAAACCGGAAGCAGTGGGATTAAGAGCGAAAGAAATGTTAGGAAAAACTCCTGCAAATATAGTCGCTATTCGACCTATGAAGGATGGAGTTATTGCTGATTTTGATGTGACTGAAAAGATGCTTGAATATTTTATAGACAAAGCAAGAGAAAAAAGGCATCTTTTAAGACCCCGTATTGTTATTGGTATTCCTTCAGGAATTACGCAAGTGGAAAAAAGGGCTGTTAAAGATGCTGCCTTCAGAGCAAGGGCAAGAGAAGTTTATCTTGTAGAGCAGGCAATGGCGGCAGCAATAGGAGCGGGGCTTCCTATTGTGGAGCCTGCAGGTAATATGATTGTTGACATTGGAGGCGGAACAACGGATGTGGCCGTTATTTCTTTAGCTGGAATAGTGCATTCCCGTTCAATAAAAGTAGCTGGGAATGAAATGGATGAAGCTATCATTCATTATTTAAAGAAAAAATATAATCTTTTGATTGGAGAAAGATCCGCAGAACAAATAAAAATAAAAATAGGGACTGCATACCCTTTACCTGAACCCTTGAATATGGAAATAAAGGGTAGAGATTTGAAAGAGGGAATTCCAAAAACAATTGTTATAAGTGATAGTGAAATTAGGGAAGCTTTAAAATCTCCTATTGAAGCTTTAATAGATGTGGTTAAAACCACGCTTGAGAATACTCCGCCGGAGTTAGCGGCTGATATTGTCGATAGAGGGATAGTGTTGACTGGTGGAGGTTCTATGTTAAAGGCTCTTGACATAAGGTTAAGAGAAGAAACTCAGCTTCCTATTTTTACCACAGAGGACCCTCTTTCTTCCGTAGTTAAAGGGGCAGGTAAGATCCTTGAAGATATAAATCTTCTTAGAAAAGTAGCCGTAGAATAATAAATTTATGACAAGAAAGAAAGATACCATCTTCTTCGTTATTTTACTTTTTATTTCATTGGTGGTATTATCTTTGAATTCTCCGGGAAGAAAAAATATAACAAGAATAAAAAAGGTCTTTTCTTATCTTTATAGAGAAACGAGTACATTTTTTTCAAATATGGTTTTTTCAGTAGGTGATTATTTAAAAGCGAGCAAACTTCATAAAGAGACTTTTTATGAAAATATCAGATTAAAAAGAGAAATAATAAAATTAAAGGAGGAAAATGTTCTTTTAAGAGATTTCATTCTGAAAAAGGGGCTTAAAGTACCTATGAAAAAAGGTTTTTCAGCAATCGCAAGGGTTATTTCATGGGATCTTGAAGAACCATACAGAACTTTTTACATTAATAAAGGAAATAAAGATAAGATAGAGATAAATTCTCCTGTAGTAGATGAATATGGTTTTTTAGTGGGAAAAATTATTGAACCTTTATTTCCTCATGGAGCTACTGTTTTATTGATCTCGAATCCAGAGTTTGGAGTGGGAGTCAAAATAGGGGAAAAAGGAGTGCTGGGCATCCTTTTTGGAATGGGGATGGATAAAGGAATTGTTAAATACATTAGATTGACAACAAAGATAAAAATAGGAGACCCTGTCTATACCTCTGGACTCGATATGACTTTTCCTGAAGGTTTGAAAATCGGAAATATTGTAGAAGTAAAGAAAGGTTATTATGCCATTGAAGCAATTTCTGATTTAAAGGCTTTAAAGCATAATCCGAGATATGTAGGAATATTAAAATATGAAAAGAATAGGTAGCTTTTTTTTATTAAGCTTTGTTATAGTTTTTCTTAATTATCTTTTCCAAAAAGCTTTTTTTAATTTTACTTCGTATTTAAGTTTAATTACTCTTTTTTTAGTTTTAGTAGCTTTTAATTCAAGGTTATCTAATAGAACGGTTCTTCTTTTAGCTTTTTTCTTAGGACTTATAAATGATTCTTTATCTTTTTCTCCTTTGGGTCTTTCTTCTTCTTCATTGGTGATTATGGTTTTTTTTATAATTAAGATGAGGGAAAATTTTGTTTTTTCAAGGATTAAAGATAAAGCATTTTTAGGAATGGCGGGTGTTTTGTTAAAATCTTTTAGTGATATTTTACTTTCTTCTTTTTTTGAATATAAAATAAGTGTTTCCTATTTGAATATCCTTTTGATAAAACCCTTTATCTCATTCTTGCTTTTATTTTTAGTTTTCTTTTTTATAACAAAAGAGACGGATGATGATTTTCAATACAGAGTATAAAAGAAAGATTTTACTCCAGAGTAATAAAAGAAATTTAAAACTTTTATTTATTTTTATCCTATTCTTTATTTTTTTGATTTTCTTATTTTTTTGGAAAATTCAGGTAATTGATTATGAAAAATATTTTTTAGCAGCGCAGAGAAATATTATAAGGGTTGAGAGGATATCTCCTTTAAGGGGACTTATAAAGGATTCTAAAGGAAATATTATTGCTGATAATAGACTTTCCTTTGACTTAATTATTCCTAAAGAGAATATGATTTCTTCCAAAAGAAAGAGTACCGAGAAAGAAATAAAAGAGATTCTAAATATGTTGAAAAAGGGAGACAAATATGAGTTGAAAAATATGGGGACTTATTATTTAGTAAAAGAAGATATACCCTTGAATATAGCAAATTTTATTTTTTCAAACAGGAGGGAGTTTAGATATGTTTCAATAAGGGTCTCTCCCAGAAGACTTTATCCTCTGGGAGAAAGTTGTAGTAGTTTTATTGGATATATCGGTGAAGCTAATCTTAAGGAGATAAGAAAGTTTGGTTTAAAAACCGGAGATTTTGTTGGTAAATATGGATTGGAAAGGTATTATGAGAATGAGCTTAAGGGAAAAGCTGGTTATAAAGTTAAAGTTGTGAATAATCTTAATATTCTTGAAAGAATTGTGAGAGAGGTTCCGCCTGTGGCAGGAAAAACACTGACTCTTTCAATTAATTTGAGTCTTCAGAAGAAGGTAGAAGAGTTTATGAAAGAGGAAAATCTAATAGGCTCTACTATTGTATTAAACCCAAAAAATGGGGAAATCCTCTCTCTTGTCACTACTCCTCTTTTTAATCCTAATCTTTTTACCTCCTATTTTTCCAAAAAAGATTGGGATAAACTGGTCAGTACAGAGGGAAAACCTCTTATAAACAAAGCAATAAGCGGTTTGTATCCAGCAGGTTCAATTTTTAAATTGGTTGTCGGACTTGCAGGTTTGGAAGAAGGACTTATAAATGAGAATACAATAGTGAATTGTTATGGTTATAAGGAAATTTATAATAAGATATTTCACTGCTGGAATGCAGCCGGTCATGGCCCAATGAATATTACCAAGGCCATTGAACAATCTTGTGATGTTTATTTTTATGTTTTAGGTAAAAACCTAAAGATAGATCTCATTGAAAAATATGCAAAGATGTTGGGTCTTGGGAAGTACACGGGAATCGATTTGGTGGGTGAAAAGAGTGGGCTTGTCCCTTCAAGAGAATGGAAATTTAAAAGATTCCATATTAAATGGTTTCCCGGAGAAACTATTTCAGTCGCAATAGGACAGGGGCCTTTATTGGTTACTCCGATTCAGATTGCTCAACTTTTTTCCATTATTGCAAACAGAGGCTTTTATTTTCCTCCCCATTTATTAAAAACCAGAAAAAATAAGAAGATTTTTGTAAAAATAAAAAGGGAAAATTTTGAAAAAATAATAAAAGGAATGTGGCTTGTTGTAAATGGTGAGAAGGGTACCGGCAGGCTTGCAAAATTAGATGGAATAAATGTTTGTGGTAAGACGAGCACTGTTCAGGTTATTAGTAAAGAGACACTTAAAACAAAGGTGAAAAATAAAAAAGATAAAAGATGGCTTCACCATGCATGGTTTGGGGCTTTTGCTCCTTGCGAATCACCTGAAATTGTAGTAGTTTCAATGTTGGAGCATGCTGGAGGAGGAGGGGAAGTTGCCGCTCCATTGGTAAGAAAGGTAATGAAATATTATTTTAATAATATAAAGGAAAACAGATGAAAAGGTATTTTAAGTATTTTAACTATTCCTTACTTTTTACTCCCCTATCAATAACAATAATTGGTATTTTTGTTCTGTATTCCATTTTTAAAGCGACAGGGCAGCCTTTTTTCGAAAGACAAATTGTTTGGTTAATTGTATCTCTTATTGCTTTTTTTATTTTTTCCATATTGAATTATAAATTTTTTCTAAACCTTGCTCCATCTCTTTATGTATTTTTAATTGTGGTTTTAACATTTTTAATTCTTTTTGGTAAAAAGATAGCCGGGACAAAGTCCTGGATTGGAGTGGGAGGTTTGGGGGTTCAACCATCTGAGTTTGGGAAAATAGTGGTTATACTTTTAATAGCCAGAATTTTTAAAAACTATTATAAGGGAGCTTTGAACTTTATTGATTTTTTTAAAGCAGGTCTTATTGTTGGAGTTCCGGCATTATTGGTTATTCTTGGGAATGATATGGGGACGGCTATGACTTATTCTTTTATTCTTATTACATTAATTTTTATTTTGGGCGTTAGAAAAAATTTGCTCATTTTTATTGTTGTCGGAGCTATCCTTTTTTCTATAGGTTCCTGGAATTTTGTTTTAAAAGATTATCAGAAGAAGAGGATAAAAGTATTTTTGAATCCCCAATCAGATCCATTGGGAGTTGGTTATCATACTATTCAATCAAAGATTACCATTGGTTCAGGGGGGATTTCTGGTAAAGGGTTTTTAAAGGGAACCCAAAAGAAGTTAGGATTTCTTCCTGCCCAGCATACTGATTTTATACTCTCGGTTTATGCGGAAGAGTTCGGGTTTGTAGGGATAATAGTGCTAATTTTATTGTATACTTTTCTTTTTTATTCTATATTTAGGGTTGCTTATGTTGCAGAAGACATCTCTTCTTTATTGCTTGTTGGTTTAATTTTAGGGCAGATCTTTTTTCAATTCTTAATTAATATTTTAGTTAGTCTCGGAAAACTTCCGGTTGCTGGTATTACTTTGCCTTTATTCAGTTATGGTGGTTCTTCTTTGATTACGGTTTATTCTCTTCTTGGTATTGTTGAGGGAGTTCACATCTCAAAGTATAGCAGGGAGTAATGGATCCTTCTATTTTTGTTGGGATTGAAAGACCTTCACGATATTTGGGGGAAGAATTAAATGTAATAGTAAAAGATTGGGATAGTACAATTTTAAGGATAGCGTTATCTTATCCAGATTTGTATGAAGTGGGAATGTCCCACATGGGGCTTCCTATTTTGTATCATTATTTGAACAATATAAAAGGTGTACTTGCTGAGAGGGTTTTTTCTCCTGCAAAGGATTTTGAATCTACTTTGAGAAAGAAAAATATTTCTCTTTTTTCGCTTGAAAATAAAAAACCAATTAAGGAATTTGATATCCTTGGTTTTTCCCTTCTTTCAGAATTGACTTACACAAACCTTTTAAACATTTTAGAGCTTTCTAACATAGAGATATTTTCTAAAAATAGAGATGATAATGAGCCTATTGTCTTTGCAGGAGGCGTTAATGTTTTTAATCCGGAACCTATTGCTCCTTTTGTTGATGTTTTTTTTATCGGTGATGCAGAAGCAGTATTTTTTAGCTTGGTTGAGAGGATAAGAGATTTAAAAGGAAATGGGTATGGAAGAAAGGAGATTTTAGAGAGGATTTCAGGGGAAAAAGGGGTGTATATCCCTGCTCTTCATAAAGTTGAGAAAAAAGGCGATTTTTTTATTCCTGTTTTTAAAAATGGTAGAAAAATTAAGAAAGCATATTTAAAGGATTTGGATAAGTTCCCACTTCCTGAGAAACCTCTTGTCCCTACTACTGAAATAATTTTTGATAGATTGAGCATTGAGATTGCAAGAGGATGCCCGCAAAGATGCCGGTTTTGTCAGGCTTCCTTTGTTTACCATCCTTTCAGATGGAGAGATCCCAATTATTTAATAACTTATATTGAGAAAACAGTTAAAGAAAGTGGGTTTGAAGATTTCTCATTATCCTCACTCAGCACGGCGGATTATCCTTACATAGAAAAACTTATGTATGAATTGGTGGAAAGATTGGAGAAAGAAAAAGTCGGGATAGGTCTTCCATCTTTAAGACCCAAAATGATAAAAGAATTTATGTTAGAATTAATTAAGAGAACGAGAAAAACGGGTTTTACCATTGTTCCTGAAGCCGGAACAGAGAGGCTCAGAAAAGTGATAAACAAATATGTTGATGATGGGGAAGTCTTTCATTCTCTTGAGATGGCATATAAATACGGATGGAGAGCTGTTAAATTCTACTTTATGATAGGACTTCCCACGGAAACAGAGGAAGATATAAAAGGGATAGGAGAAATTCTTCTAAAAGCTTTAGAACTCGGAAGAACCTACAGAAGAAGACTTAGGATAGGGGCCACCATATCGGTCTTTATTCCCAAGCCTCATACACCTTTTCAGTGGTGTGAGTTTGCATCTAAGAAGGAGATAAAGAGAAAAAAAGAGATATTGTTGAATATGGTAAAAGACAAAAGAGAGATTTTTTTGAAGTTTCATCCATATGAAACTGCCTATATCGAGACGCTTTTGTCAAGAGGAGATAGAAGGGTAAGTAAGATTATTTATTTGGCTTTTAAAAAAGGAGCCAAATTTGATGCATGGGATTCTGAATTTGATTTTGTAAAATGGGAAAGTGCAATAGAAGAGAGTAAAGTGGATGTCTCACCATTTTTTAGAAAAATAGAAATAGAAGAGGATCTCCCCTGGGAGCATGTTGACACTGGGGTAAGAAAAGAGTATCTAATTGAGGAGTATAGAAAGAGCAAAAAAGAAGAACGAACCATTTCATGTATTGAGAGAGATTGTGAGGAATGTAAGGGCTGTTATATTCCAATAAGGATCGTAAAGGATATTTCGATAGAGACAAAAGAAGCGGACAAAAGTGAGTTAGAATTTTCTGAAAAAAGGTACTTCAGATATGTAATATCTTACAAGAAAAAGGATTCTGCTGTTTTTTTGTCAAGCCTTGAAACTGTAAGGGCAATAGAAAGAACTTTGAGAAGAAGCCCTTTTGATTTTGCTTTTACAGAGGGGTTTCACCCCAAAATAAAGATATCTTTTCTTTTTGCTGATCCTCTCGGTGTAGAAATTGAAGAAGATATTTTTGAAGTGAGATCTACCAATGTATTAAGTGATAGGGAGCTTTCTCATTTAACCGAAATAACGATAAGAGATTTGAGCTTTTTTGATATAAAAAGGGTAAAGCCAGATTCACCCCGTCTTTCAAAGATAGTAAAAGAAATTGTATTTAAAGTTTCAAAAAAAGAAATAAAAAGTAGTATAAAGTTTCCTGATTTTAAGGGAGTTTTTCCTGAGTATAAGGAGAATGAAGAGAGAGGAGAGTTTATGTATTTTACATTCTCCTATAATCCCCAAAAAAAGTTTACTCCTTATAAATTTTTTAAAGAGATTATGAAAGAATATTCTCCCTTTAAAATTAGCAAACATAGAATTATTCTCAAAGAAGAATTTTTTGAGGATAAATAAAAAAATGTGGCGAGGGGCGGAATCGAACCACCGACACGAAGATTTTCAGTCTTCTGCTCTACCGACTGAGCTACCTCGCCACTGGTGAATGGATAAATTTATCAAAAAATAATTCTACTGTCAATAGTTAAATAAGAGTTTTCTCTTTGGTTGGTAAAGTCTGATAGTTTTAATTTCTTCTTCAAAATTTTTACTCATAAAAAAATCAATTGAATTAATATTATCATTTTCGACAAATTTCCTCACTTTATCGCTCCCTGTTATTATATCAATGGGAAGTTTTTCTCTTTCGTATTCATAGGGAGGAGATTTCCACTTGAATTTGTCCGGATAGAGTCTTTTGATTATTTTGAGTATGAGTATGCCAGTTTTATAGGGAAAAGATTTTTCGAAAGCTGAAACCACTATGAAAACTCCTCCGCAAAGCTCTCCCGACCACTTGTTGAAAGTCGGAGTAAAAGCATATGGTATAAAATTAACTCCTCTTAGCTTTAATCTGTTTAATTCATTGGCTATTTCTTCAGAATTTATAAACGGAGCTCCTATTATTTCAAAAGGCCTTGTTGTTCCCCTTCCTTCGGACACATTAGTTCCTTCGAGAAGAACAGTTCCAGGATATATGTAAGAAGTTGTATAAAAGGGCATATTCGGAGAAGTGGGATACCACTTCCTTCCTGTTAATTCAAAAAATGAACCATCCCAATTTTTTATTTTAATTGGAGTAAAATCAATTGAAAGTTTCTCTTTCTTAATAAAATACAATGCTAACTCTGCCGGAGTCAAGCCATAAAGCATTGGAATAGGGTAAATCCCTACAAAAGAAGAAAATCCTTTTTCAACAATGTTTCCTTCCATTTTTCTTCCGAGTGGATTGGGCCTATCTAAAATGATTAGTTTTGTCTCTTTATTGTTGAGGGCTTTTAGGAGAAGGAAAAGTGTTGATACAAAGGTGTAAATTCTTGCTCCTACATCCTGGATGTCATAAATTATAAGATCTATATCTTCCAAATCATTTTCCGAAGGTGCGAATTTTTTTCCGTAAAGAGATATAAACTTAATTCCATCCTTTTCAAAATCTTCCGATTCTATCATATTATCCTGTTTATCTTGAAAAAACCCGTGTTGAGGGAAGAATACTTTTTTTATTTTCATGCCTTTTTTTAACAAACAGTAAAGAATATTTTCCCTGTCAAATACTATGGAAGCCTGATTTATAAGGAGAGCAATATTTAAGGCTTTATATTGATTTGTATGTTTTTCACAGAAAATTTCAGCGCCAAAGATTGTTTTTTCTTTCATCAAAAATTTTATATTAAAAGAGCTTTCAGGTAAATATTCAATCTTTTTTTGATTTTAAAATTTTTTTTATGAAATATGATATTGAGAAAGGTTCGAGTCTTTTGATATTGATTATTTTACCTTTAAAGGATTTTATCTCATCTTTAGTGAAGTAGTTATCTCCTTCGCATTTCATGATTAAATCAGGCTTTACTTTTTCAATGGAATTTTTCAAGTTTTCCACGGGAATTACAAAATCCACAAATTCTATGGATAAAAGAATTTCTTTTCTTTCTTCAAAGGGAACTATGGGTCTTTTATCCTCTTTAAATTTGCTTACTGCTTTATCGCTTAATAGACCAACAACTAAAAATTCTCCTCTCTGTTTAGCTTTTTTTAGAAAATATATGTGCCCCGGGTGGATTATGTCAAAAGCTCCTGTGACAAAAACTTTAAAACCTTTAATATTTTCTAAATTCGATTCCATCATCAAAATTCCACTGATGATTCATCCTGTAAACGCCAACATCTCTTTTGTTTGAATCAACTCTAAATTTGTGTAAAAGATGGTGATAATCGTATGGGGTACCATCTTTCGAATGACTTGCAACATCAATAAAGTAAAACCCATTTATTAGATTGAGTTTTGATATTTTAAAAACAACTTTATGCAATCCTTTCTTAAGTTTTTTCCCCATAAGATTTTCAAGAAATGTATTTGTGCCATAAACTACATGTCCCTCTCCGTTTAATATGCCAATTCCGAAACCAAAATCATCCTTTTCTTCGTTTGCCTTAACTTCTAACTCAACTATCATTCCATCTTCAGGAGAGTATATGAATTTTTCTTTTCCTGTAAGATCCTTAATTTTGACGGAAATTATTTCAACACTCTTATCTCCCCATCTTTTATTATCAACAGGGACAGATTCTTCCTTCTTTTCTTCTTTGTGTTTACTCTCTTCTTTTTCGCTTATATCCTGTAAATATGCGTCAACTACCTGCCGAGGATAACCTCTCATTACTATTTGACCTTTTTTCATCCAGATTGCCTCATCAGTGATTCTTGCCACTGTTTCAAGATCATGGCTTACAAAAACTATTGTTTTTCCGGATCTCTTAAACTCATTTATTTTATCTATACATTTGGGAACAAAGGAGGCATCTCCCACAGCAAGAACTTCATCTACAAGGAGGATGTCAGGATTTACATTGATGGCAACAGAAAAGCCTAATCTCATGAACATTCCTGATGAATAGGTTTTCACGGGTTGCTCAATGAAATCTTCGAGCTCTGCAAATCTTACAATCTCATCGTATTTCTCTTTTATCTCCTTTTTTGTGAGTCCAAGTATTATTCCATTTATAAAAATGTTTTCTCTTCCCGAAATTTCAGGATGAAAGCCGGCACCAAGTTCAATAAGCGCTGAAATTCTTCCCTTTGTAATAACTGTTCCCCTATTGGGTCTTATGATTCCTGCTATAATTTTGAGAAGTGTGCTTTTCCCCGACCCATTTTCTCCTATTATTCCTACTGTTTTCCCTTTTTCGATATCAAGAGATACATTGTTTACAGCCATAAAAACTTCTTCCGGTTTAAAATCCCTGAAGATAGTCCCATCTATGAAAGCACTTTTTAATGTGTTAAATCTATGTTTGCTTGAATATTTCCTGTATGCTTTAACAATATTTCTTAAAGATATTGCTATCTCTTTCATTATACTTCCTCCGCAAAAGTATCCTTTACTCTATCAAAAAAATAATAACCTGCAAGGAAAAAGAGCAAAGAGACAATAAAAGTAACGCTTAACTTCTTCCAGTGAGGTAAAGACCCGAAAAAGAAAGAGTATTGGTAACCTTCTACTATGTGGGTGAAAGGATTTAAAAGAAGGGCTGTTTTTATTATCTTTGATTTTAATATTGGTTCAAAATTGAAGGGGTAAATTATGGGGGTTCCGAAAAACCAGAGTGTCAGGAGGTTTGCTATAAGATTTTGGACATCTTTAAAATGAACAGTCAAAGCTGCAACAAAAAAGGCAAGGCCAAGAGTAAAAAAGAATTGAATTATCATTACAGGGATTGAAAAAAATACATACCATGTAAGAGGATGACCGAGTATAATAAAAAATAGAATTAATATGGGGAGTCCCAGAAGGAAGTTTATGAAATTTGCAGTTACGGTCATAATAGGTAAAACTTCTACCGGGAACAGGACTTTTTTAATAAGAGCGCCATGAATTGAAAGAACATTTCCTGCCTCTATTATTGAGGAGCTGAACCAGATCCATGGTAAAAGACCGGTAAACAAGAAAAGGGAATAATCTAAAGCTGTTTTTAATTCCGGTATTGGATACCTTGGTTTTAAAATTATACCGAAAGCAAGGGTATAAACAAGCATAAGCAAAAGTGGGTTTAAAAAAGTCCATAGGAAACCTAAAACTGAACCTCTATATCTTGCTTTTAGCTCCCTTGAAACAAGATTGGAAATTAATAATCTGCTTCTATAGATAGTTTTAATCTTCTCAATTATAAACATTTCTACCTCTCAATATATTTTCGATTTCTTCCTTATAATTTCCATTTTCATCCTCTAATATAATATAATCCGAGTTTGTATTATCATTTTTTATTTTTGTAAGTTCTACCATATAAAAAACCGGTGTTCTGTTTTTACGGGGGAGAACAATTCTTTCTCTTGATATGAAGTAATCTTTATTTTTGACTTCTTTTCTTAATTCTTTTTTCCTTTTGTAAGGATATATAAGGTAGAGGGAACCATTATTTTTTAAAAGATTGAATGAGTTTCCCAATATTGTTCGCATATTTAATTCTATTTCGAATTTTGCAATTCTCTTGTTGGAATTTGCGGGGAGTTTTCCACTATCTTTTTTTATGTAAGGAGGGTTTGAGAGGATAATATCAAACTTTTTTTTAAAAGGTGGGGTCTTAAAGTCTCCTCTAATTATATTTATTAAATTTTCAAATCCATTTTCTTTTACGCTTTTTTTCATTGCAGTAATCATTAAGTCCTGAATCTCCAAAACATAGATTTTATTAAAGTTTTTTGTTTTAGCAAGAATAAGGCTGATTATACCACATCCTCCTCCTATTTCAAGCAAATTTGCATTACTCTGAGGAATATTAATAAAATCAGCTAAAATAGGAGCATCAATTGAAAATCTAAAACCTTTTTTAGGTTGATAGATAATGATTTTTCCATCTAAAAAATAGTTTTTACTTAGTTCCATCTTTTTTTATTTTGCTGTCAATAATAAATGTCACAGGTCCGTCATTTATTAAAGAAACTTCCATCATTGCTCCGAAAAGACCGTCCTTTACAGGGATATTGTATGTTCGGAGTTCTTTTAAAAATTTTTCGTAAAATATCTTTGCTTTTTCAGGTGGCATAGCTCTTCCGAAGTCCGGTCTTCTTCCCTTTTTAATTTTTGAGGTAAGAGTAAATTGAGAAATAGATAAAATTTCTCCATTTATATCGAGTATAGATAAATTCATTTTATTTTTTTTATCTGGGAATATCCTTAAATTTACAATTTTGTTTGCGACAAACTTTAAATCTTTTTCACTGTCATCTTTTTCAATTCCAACTAATATCAGGATTCCTTTTTTAATAGAGTTTATAATTTTGTTATTAACAGATACAGAAGCTCCTTTAACTCTTTGTATTACAGCTATCATCTTTTATCCTCCGAATAAGAAAAAAATATTGGATTCTCTTTTATGTAATCTTTTTTGAACATTTCCAAAGTAAAGTATTCGTTGGATGAATAGGGAACCGGAAGTTGGAAATAGTAAGCAATCATAGGGAAAATATTTAAGAATGAAAAATTTTTAAGAATGTGATTCTTTCTTATTCCGTTTCCATAGATAAGAAGGACACCCTCGGGAGAACTTGATATTTTTGCTGATAAATTTTCTTTTTTTAGGAAATTATTAATCATTTGATCAAGGGGATCGAGAGGGCTTACTCCAAAAGATGAATTTACAATTAAAATATCATTGCTTTTTAAATTTAAGAGTATTCTACCAATATATTGATCTATATATTGGTAATATTTTTCAAGTATTCCTCCATATTTGTGAATTTCTTCCTCTGAGACGGATGAATAGTATTCTGGAAAGGTATATTTATAAAATCTTAACTCTGCATCTAATAGTCCATCTATATATAGGAAAAAGAATCTTGATTTTTGAGGATTGTTTAGGTGTTGTAGAAAAAGGGAGAATCTTTGTTCGTCAAATATAATATCTTTCTTTAAAGATTGAATTAGAGGAGTATCATTGAGTTCGAGTTCATCAAAGGGAGAAGGTAGCTGGGAAGTGCTTTTTTTCGGAAAAGAAAATTCTTTTTCTTCTTTTAAAAAGCGAATTTTAACACTTTTTATATTAAATTTTTCGAAAAACTGGAAAATATTTTTCCTGTATTTAGGGAAAGGTTTTGAATAGAGCTTTTTTATAAAGCCTAACTTTTCTAATGATTTTAAAAAGAATCCATTGGATAAAAGATAAGGAGAAAATTCAAAGGAGGAGGAAAAGGATTTTTTCCAGAAAGAATACATAAGGTTTTGTGATGGATAAACTCCTGTTATATATGAATAATATGCAGAACACTTATTGATTGGTTCCAATGTTTTTGTTCTTGACCAAACACCATTTTCTATAAGCCACCCGAAATTTGGTAATTTCCCGTTGGAAATTAAAGGAAAGATGAAATCATAGGAAAGCCCTTCTATATAAAGATTGATTACTCTCCTTTTTTTATTTAAAACAAAAGTATTGCCAGTTTTACTTTTTATAGAGGGGTTTATGTTTATATCTATTAATTTTTTTTCAAACAATCTAAAATTAGTATAGCTTAATAAAAAAATTATTATCAATATGGCGATGAGAAAAGGGCTTTTTTTCTCCTTTCCTTCCTTTGCAAAAGCATTCCTTTCATAAGCGAATAGAATAAGAATACCAATAAAAATAATAATGTTTAAAATAATTTCCATTTTAAGGGGGGAATAAATATAGTGGAAATAGGTATAATAATTAATAATATAAGCAAAGAGTAAGTAGGAAAACCCCACTCTTAAAAGGGTGAAGAAATAAGATAGTGTGAAAAAATCAATGGAATAATTTTCGTGAGCTATAAAATTGTAGATTCTTATATATATGATAGTAGAAAGATAAAAAATTATAAAAAACAGAGCAGAGAAAATAAGTGTATTGGAATTAACAGTGAATTTTTTAAAGGAGAGGTAAGGAAAGTTTAAAGTAAGGAGAATATTCCATGAAAAAAAAATTAAAATACCAGCACCTGCTAATGAATAAAATGTGTGTTTTGCTATTTTCAATTGTTAAAAGTCTCTTTCTGTGGATTCCATATATAGTATAGTGCTTTGTCCTATCTGGATTTCAGTTCTGTCTTCTAACTTAACAGAGCTGACTTTTTCTCCATCTATATATGTACCGTTTGTGCTGTTTAGGTCTCTTAGAATTGTTTTATTTTCTTTGATCTCAAGAGAAAAGTGCTGCCTTGAAACTTCCAAATCTGGAATAATTAGATCAGCCTGACTTCCTCTCCCAACAATTACTCTTGGTTTTGTTACCTTGTATTTGTACCCTGAACGGGGACCCTTGATTACATAAAGAAATATGTTTTTATCTTTTGGAAGAGAAAGTCCTTCATCCGCTTCTTTTTCTTTTTTTACCTGTGTTGTATCATCTTCTTTTATTTTTGCATCATAAAGGGGATTATTTACTTCGAAGATATTCCCGCATTTTGGACATTTTAATTTTACAATGGGTTTTGGTGTTAACTTTCGCTCATCCAGTTTATACCTTGTTTTACAGTTTGGGCATATAACTAACACTCTTCTCTCCTTTACTAATAAAATATATTTAAAATTGTTAAAAAAGTCAAGATCTTTGTCTTATAACACTTCTGGAATATGAAAATCAAAGCCTTCCGGAACGAAAGCATGCACATCTTTCTTAAAATAATATTGGGAATACTCTCCTTTTTCAATTTTCTTTAGAATTTCAAAAAGTCTGTCTATTTCCTCTTCAGTATTATAAAAACTTAAACTTGCTCTTATTGCTCCAGGAAATTTATCCATTTCATCATTTATTATTTTTTTCTTCACTTCTTCTACCTTTTCTTTTGAGAAATTCATGAGTTTTGCAAGATAAGGATGTGCACAGAAGCATCCTGCTCTTACTCCTATTCCTTCTTCAAATGAAAGGATAGAAGCAATTAGAAAAGGAGAGAGTCCGTCGTCATTTTTAAATGAGAATACACTAAAGTCTCCTTTATTTCTATTTTTGTCTCCTAATAAAGTGAATTTACTTAATTCTTTAAATTTTTTTATAAAGTATTCTGCAAGCTCTTCTTCCATCTTTTCAAGATTTTCAAATCCGTAAGAACTTAATTTTTTTAAAGTTAGAGCAAGGGAAATTGCTCCCGGGATATTAGGAGTACCAGCTTCTTCTCTGTCTGGAAGTTCTGCCCATACGGTTTCTTCTTTTGCTACGAATTTTATAGTGCCACCACCTACACATGAAGGATCTTTGGCTGAAAATATTTTTTTGTCCCCAAGCAATGCACCGGAACCAAACGGTGAGTAAATTTTATGGGCAGAAAAAGCTAAAAAATCTATTTTTTCAGAATCTTTATCTGTTGTCATGGATATTTTTTTATGGGGAACAAGTTGAGCTCCATCAATGAAAACATATGCTCCATATTTATGGGCTATACTGGCTATTTTATGAACAGGGTTTGTATAGCCTGTAACATTGGATGCTCCAGTTACTGCAACCAATTTAATGTTTCCATCTTCTTCCTTAAGTATTTCTTCAAGTTTGTTAAGATCAAGCCTTCCGTTTTCCTCTACTTCCCACCATCTTGTTCTGAAGTATTTTTTCCAGGGAAGAATATTTGAATGATGGTCCATTTCTGAGATAAGAATTGTTGCATCGGGGAAGTTGGCTTTTATTATTCTTGCTAATTTATTTATGGCTTCTGTGGTATTTTTTACAAAAATTGCAGTATCATTTTCTGCGGCTCCCACAAATTTTTTTACATACTCTCTTGATTTATCAAATAATTCTGTTGAATAAAAAGCCTTATAACCTGTTCCTCTATGTACATTAGAGTAGTATTTCATAATTTCTTCCATTTGTTCATAAACACTTTTTAAAGCGGGCGTTGATGCGGCATTATCGAAGAACACATATTCTTTGTCTCCATTTAAGGTTTTTACCATAGTATCAAACCCCAAAATATCTCTTCTCAGTTCTTTCATCACAACCTCCCTATCTTTTTATTCAGCTTATAATATATTTTATTTAAAGTTTTTTGTCAAAGACTTTTTCTTACCTTCTTCTTTTTCCTCCTTTTCTTTCTATCACCATTAAATCATATACTTTTAGTTTAGGGACTTTGATTATTATATGTCTTCCTGTGATTTTATATCTAATTATAGTTTTCTCATGGAAATCGGGAGAGATTAAATAACCTGCCTTTGCGATTGAAAAAGGAGGTCTTTTTATTTTTATTTCTATATTCTCCTTTTCTTTTATTTTATCTGATTGAATACTGTGATCATAGTTTAATATATGAATTATAATTTGATTTTTATTGAAGTTATAATAAGGAGTTACTATTATTTTTCTCTCCGCATTTTCTATATATTGGAAAGAATCGGTTAACTTCAGTATTAAGTCTCTTAAAGATTTTCTATATTTATCTTCGTATGAGAAGAAGTAAAGGGATCCGATATCCCATTCTCTATTTTCATATGGCCAGCTGTCTAAAATTATAAATGCTCCCTTTCCATAGTTTTTTATTCCTGTTCCGCTTAATTTAAAACTTTTTCCGGAAAAAATTAAAGCTTTTCCCCCTTCTTTTACATACTCTTTAATTTTATCTATTTGGTTGTTTTCTATTTGTTTTGTATTTGGAATAATAATAAGCGGATATTTTTTTAGTTCATTTAATTTTACCCTATCTTTTAAATATTTACCTCCTCCTCCGAAGATAACATCATATCCTATGTTTGATTCTGAAAGAGCCTGAGAAATCCCTAAAAAGGAGAAATATCTATTTCTAATGTTTTCTGAGTATAAAAATAAGATTGCAATATCTGACAATGTTTTGCTGTCATTCGAAAACAAATTTGTATTGGTTTTTATAAAGTATGCAGCTTTTGCACACTTTTCCCAGGTTTTGTAGTTTTTAAAAGGTTTTCCATAGTATATTGCAAAAGCCCCTTTGTTTATATATGCTTCCATAAATCTAATATAAAGATAATTTGCAAATTCTCCATTGTTATAGCTTTCGTTGAGTTTTTTGACGGTCTCGGTATCTAAGAGGGAGACAAAAGTATTTCCTGTTGCTTGAAAAGCAAGTTTTTCCCATGCAAGCCATTTATTTCGTGGATAGGGATAGAGTATTTGATTAGCTGCTGCTGAATAGTGATTCTCAAAAGTATAAAAATCCAAAAAATCACTGAAAATCAGTCCTTTTACCCAGAAATCTCCTATTTGAATTCCTCCCAATGAGTAAGAGTTAGCCGAGATAAAAATATTTCTACCTTTATTTTTTGCATAATTTTTTAAATATCTTACGAGTTTTCTTTTCAAAATATAGTTGTTTTCTTCATTGAAATTAATATACTCTTGAATTAAAGAATCTTTTGATATCCTTTCAAAGTATTTTAATGTTTTGGTACTATTTATTCTTTTTTTCAAGTCTTCTTTTTCTATATCTGAGATATTAAATTTTTCTTTAAGTTCTCCATCTGTGAAATTATTTTTTAAATAACTTCTGAATCCATTGATACAATGCTCACAAAATCCCGGCTCTTTCATTCCTGAATACTGGCTAAACCATTGATAAAGAGGTATAAAACCACCTCCTTGTATTTCATCTAACACAATTAAATCAGCTCCAGAATCTATGGCTTTTTTCCCATGACCTATCATCCATTCAAGCCAATTATTATTGTTTGAGCACATAAATTTTGACTCTGCAGACAGGTCCCAGTCTGAAATTTCTCCCCTGTAGCTTTTGCACGAAAGCTCTTTTAGTTTATCCTCTTGCATTGTTTCATGGCCTTGGGTTGTTAATATTGTGGCAGGAACAATGAAATTATTTTTGTGAAGATAATCTACAAATTTTTGATCACTATCATAATTTTTGTTTTCATAGTAGGATAAAAGCATCCTTCCGAAAGCAAAGGGTGAAGAGACTTTGCCTATATATCCATTCCATAATCCATTAACTGTTATTGAAAATTTTTCTGAGTCTTCTTTGTCAAAGACTGTTACACTGTAAATTTGAGGCTTTTTAATCCAATTACTGATAATCTCAGATTTTAAGAAAAAAGGGATTAAAGCCAGAGAAAAGTAAAACAGTAGTCTTTTTATAGATAAACTCCTTTCTAACTTTTTCTTTTTGTTGTTAAGTACATTATAAGCATTATTAAACCAAAAGCGAGCATAATCAAGCCCCAGATGAGGTTGAAGTTGAATCCGAGCTTGTCTATTACTTCCTGTTTATGAAAAAGACCTGAGATTGTTATTATTACGCCTATTAGTGTAAAAAATAGTCCGATTGGAAGTTTTATGTCAAGTCCCATTTTTCCCTCCTTACCAGAAAATTATGTTTAAAATTAGAGTTGCTAACAAAACCACGCCAGCGAGGAAAGATGGCTTTAAGTATAGAGGAATATTAGCTTTATATTCTTTTGGCGTCAAAGAATAAACGAGTTTTACCATTTCTGAATCAGGTTTGGGTTTTGTGAAGTAACTTATAATTATTGTTGTTAGAAAACATACAACCCATGCTACAATCGCTCCATAAAAATTCGCTGACATTTCACTCCCATAATGGATTATACCGGCTTTATATATAAGAAAATAATGAGCTGCTGCTGCTGAAGTTCCAGATACAAGCCCCCAAAAAGCTCCGTCAGAAGTTGCTCTTTTCCAGAACATCCCCAAAAGAAATGTTGCGAAAAGTGGTGCATTAAAGAATGAAAAAAGAAGTTGCATGTAGTCCATCAAATTATTAAAATACATGACTATATATGTTAAGGCTATACTTGCCAAAACTCCGAAAACAGTGGCCATTTTGCCCATCCAAAGATAATGTTTGTCATCTTTTCCCGGTTTTATGTAACTCTGATATATATCAAAAGTCCAGACTGTATTAAAAGCTGTAACATTTCCTGCCATTCCGGACATAAAACTTGCCAAGAGAGCAGTTAGACCAAGTCCTAACAATCCCCTTGGTAAATAATGTTTAATTAAAAGAGGAAGAGCCATATTGTAGTTTACATTTGCTGCATGACCTGTTTTTAAGAGAGAATCAAGGGCTGATTTAAATTCCGGGATAACCAAAATAGCTATCATTCCCGGGAGCACAACGAAAAGAGGAAAAATCATTTTAGGGAAGGCTCCGATTAAAGGTGTCCTTCTTGCTGCATTAAGGTCTTTTGATGCAAGGGCTCTTTGGACAACTAAAAAGTCTGTACACCAGTAACCAAAAGATAAAACAAAGCCGAGCCCGAAAATCATTCCAAACCATTCAATTCCCATTGGATTATTTGCAGCTGATGATAAAGGTTTCCATAAATGTGTGAAGTTTTCAGGTAATCTTTTAACAAGATCACTCCATCCTCCAACTTCTCTCAGTCCGAGATATGAAATCGGGAAAAGGCCGAATACAATTAAAAGGAATTGTAATACTTCATTGTATATTGATGAAGTAAGTCCTCCGAAAAACACATAGAGTAAAACTATGACAGCAGATACTATAACACTAAAGTGAAAAGACCATCCTAACAGAAGGTTAAAAATAATTCCCATAGCATACATATTTATTCCTGACATTAAAAGAGTAAGAACCGCAAATGATATCGCATTAAAAGCTCTTGTCTTCTCATCAAATCTTAATCTTAAATACTCGGGAACAGACCTTGCTTTTGAACCATAGTAGAATGGCATCATAAAAACTCCGACAAAAGCCATTGCCGGAATAGCTCCTATCCAGTAAAAGTGTGCAGTTAAAATTCCGTATTTTGCTGAATTTGCTACCATTCCCATAACTTCAAGTGCCCCCAAATTAGCTGCTATAAAAGCTATTCCTGTTATCCAGGCAGGGATGGACCTCCCTGATAAAAAGTAATCATCACTTGTTTTAATTGCTTTTTTTAGAAAATATCCTATTCCCAGAACAAATCCGAAATAAATAAGAATTACGAGATAGTCAAAGATAGAAAGTGTCATTTACTCCTCCTCTTTTATTTGAAAGATCTCAGCACCGTTTACGGCTTCGGAAACATAAAAATCTGGTTTCAATCCTGTTCTCTCATAATATTTTTTACCAACAATCTCGATAAAATTATTTATACTTTGCTCTTTTACAATACTTACGGTGCATCCTCCGAAACCGGCTCCTGTCATTCTGCTACCTATTGTTCCCTCTATTTTTAAAGCTTCTTCAACCAAAATATCTAATTCTTTACAGCTAACCTCATAGAAATTCTTCAAGGATGTGTGGGATTGGTTTAATAATTTCCCGAAATCCTTGATTTTCCCATCCTTTAATAAGTTAACCGATTTAAGTACTCTTTCATTCTCCTCAACTACATGCTTTACTCTTTTAAAATTGATTTCAGGAAGCAATTTTTTGATTTTACTCAGATCTTTTGACTTTACATCTCTGAGAGAATTTATCTTATAACCATTCTTTTTAAGAATTTCAACAGCTTTCTCGCATTGCTTTCTTCTTTCATTATAAGCGGAGGATGATAATTCCCGGGGTTTGTTTGTATTGGATATTATTATTTTGTATTCATTCATATTAAGGGGAACAATTTCATAGTCAAGGGTTTTTGTATCAAGAAATATTGCAGAATCATTTTTCCCGAGAGCAACGGCAAATTGATCCATGATTCCACAGTTGACCCCTACAAAATTGTTTTCGGCTTTCTGACAGAGTAATGCAATATCGACAGGACTGAGATTAATATCATTTATTTTTGAAAAAAGAAGTGCATTTATAACTTCGAAGGCAGCTGAAGAAGAAAGGCCACTTCCCACCGGAAGATTACTTTTAAAGACAATGTCAGCTCCTCTTTTCACCTCTCCTACATTTTTTAACTCATTTATGACTCCTTTAATATAATCACTCCAATTCCTTTCTTTTTTTAGTTCCTCTGATAGCTCAAAACTTACAAGTTCATTAAAGTCCATTGAAAACACATTGATTTTGCTGTCATTTCTTGGCTTTGCCACCCCTTTTATTTCAAGGTTTATTGCAGCTGGGAATACAAAGCCATCATTATAATCAGTATGTTCTCCAATTAAATTTACCCTTCCCGGTGATCTGAGTTCAATTGTAGCTTTTTGTGAGAATAATTCCTTAAATTTTTCTTTCAATTCATTCATCTTTTTACCAGAAATTTATAAATTATCTTTTGGGAGTATTTTTCTCCTGGTCTTAATATAGTGTTTGGAAAATTTGGATGATTCGGTGAATCCGGGAAATGCTGAGGTTCAAGGCATAGGGCATAATGTTTATAATATCTTTTCCCACCTTTTCCTATTATGCTTCCATCCAAAAAATTTCCGGAATAAAATTGAATACCCGGTTGAGTTGTATATATCTCCAGAATCCTTCCCGAAGAAGGTTCTTCAAGTTTTACTGCAAAAGATAGCTCATTTTCCTTTTTCTTATTAAGAACAAAATTATGATCATATCCTCCCTTTACCTTTGCGATTCTTTCTCCAATTCTATGGGGAGTTCTAAAATCAAAAGGTGTATTTTCAACGGGAAGAAGTTTTCCTGTTGGAATAAGTTCTTTATTTACTTCGGTGTACTTATCTGCATTTATTGTTAGAATATGGTCAAGGATATCTCCGTTTCCTGCTCCTTTTAAATTAAAATAACTGTGATTGGATAAATTAACAGGGGTTGGTTTGTCTGTTTCTGCCTCAAATGAAATAGTGAGAGAGTTGTTGTTATCGAGGAAATAGAAAACCTTTACTTTCAAATTTCCAGGGTAACCCTCCTCTCCATCTTTACTAAGGTAACTTAATTCTACTCCTATCCCATTGTCTTTTTTTATCTTTTTACCTTTCCAGAGAACCTTATCAAAACCTTTTTTCCCACCATGAAGATGATTTTTACCATCGTTTATTGTGAGTTGATACTTTTTTCCGTCAATAAAAAATATTCCTCTATTAATTCTATTTGCATATCTCCCCACTATTGCTCCGAAGTAAGGAGAGTCATTTATATATTTTCCCAGACTTTCATAACCTAAAACAATATCAGCGAACTTCCCTTTTTTATCCGGGACTATCCACTTTGTTATTATTCCTCCGTATTCACTTATTTCTACTATAATTCCATTTTTATTTTTTAGTGAAAAAATATGAGCTATCCTTCCATCTTTTAATTTTCCATGAATCTTTTTTTGAATTTTCATTGTACTGTTTCCTCCCCACAGAAGAAATTGAAGAATAAATACTGTAAACATTACTTTTGTTAATTTCAATGCTTTCCTCCTATAAACCATAAAAAAATTTTTACATAAAAGGGTTTTACAGTCAAGAAAACCAAAAACTAAAAGCAGATCAGGTGATTACCTTTTTACCAAAGAAAAAGATTATGAGAAAGATTATAATTAAGCCAAATGGGACTGAAATAAAATAGGGAACTCCAAAAGAAATTGGTAAAATCCCTGCAAAAATTGTAATTAAAGCAACTGTCGTAGCATAAGGGAGCTGGGTTCTTACATGATCAAGATGATCACATGAAGAAGCCATGGAGCTCATTATCGTGGTGTCGGATATTGGAGAGCAGTGATCCCCGTAAACTGACCCAGCTAAAATTGAAGATATTGTTAATATTATGAATTTTTTATAATCGGGATTTCCTATTAAAAGCGAGTGGGCTAAAGGTATTACAAGGGGAAACATGATACTTAATGTCCCCCATGAGGTTCCTGTAGAGAAAGAGATTACAGCTGAAATAATAAAAACTAAAACAGGCAGTAATTTATAACTTAGAGAGGTGCTGAGAGTGTTTACAAGATAATCAGCTGTTCCTATTTTTACAATGACAACTCCTAGAGACCAAGCAAGGACTAAAATCACAATAGCAATGACCATTGATTTCAACCCCTGAAACCATGCTTCAAGGGATTTTTTTATTGTCAAAAGTCTTTGTCCGACAGCAAGAGAAATTGCTACAACAACTCCCAAAAAAGAACCCCATAAAAGTACATCAAAGGAATTAGCCGAAGAAATTAATAACCCCAGATTTTTAATTATGTTTCCGGAAAAAACCTCAGAAAAGGTAACACCTTTTTTGGAATAATTAAGAAAACCCGAGTAAAAAAGTCCTGCGAAGGTAAAAATAATTACCGTTAAAATTGGTAACATTCCATTATACCATCTTTCTTTTACCCCTTTTTCAGGAAGTAGAATATTTGTTTCAAAATCTGTTAAAGGAATTGCTCCCTCTCTTAAAACCTTTCCTTTTCTTGCTCTTCTTTCAGCTTTTAACATGGGTCCGAATTCCTTTTTCAGGGTAAATGTAAGGAAAACGAAAAATAGGGTAAAAATTGAGTAGAGCCTGAAAGGGATGGATTGAAGAAAAATTGAATATGGATCATAGTTTATAGAGTATGCTTTGAATGATTGCCCTATTAAGGAAATTTCAAAACCAATCCAGGTGGAGATTATTGCAAGTGAGGCCACGGGAGCTGCTGTGGAATCAACAATGTATGCTAATTTTTCTCTTGAAATTTTCCACTTGTCAGTAAGAGGCCTCATTGTATTTCCTACTAAGAGAGTATTTGTATAATCATCGAAAAAGATTAAAATCCCAAGAAGCCATGAGTAAAGCTGGGTTGTTTCAGCTGATTTTATTTTTTTTGCCAGTGAGTTTACAATTCCTTTTATTCCTCCTGATTTATTAATAATTCCTACCATCCCCCCCAACATCATGGTGAACACAATAATGGAGGCTCTGTCTTTGTCCGCAATTGCATTGATTATGTATTGGTCAAGAGTTCTAAGTAAACCTTCCCAGATGCTTAAATTGTTTAAAATAACCGCTCCGCTGAATATCCCCAAAAAGAGAGAAATAATAACATCTTTAAATATAAAAGCTAAAAAGATGGCTATAAAGGGAGGTAATAAAGTTACTATCCCAGGGATAACCAAAAGTTTTTTTTCAAAAACTTTTCCATTTTTTACTATTTTTATGTTAACAAAACCTGTTTTAGAGAATTTGTATTCTTTTATATTTGCAATATTTTTAGAATTCACATAGATTATTTCATCTCCCTTTAAACCTGAAATCTTGATAGGTTCGTTTTTTAAGATAACATTTGGAAATTTTATTCCAATATCTTTTTCTGCAAAAAGAAAACCTGAGTTAATAAAAAGAATAACAAAGATGATAAAAACTAATGTCTTTTTTATATTCATCAAAAAACTTATCATAAACTTTTTCTTTCATCAATATGTTGGATATTTTTTTGGGCGAACGAGGAAGGATTTATGAATCATAAGAAATGTGATAATATTTTAAATGTTTAATTTATTTTTTAGAAAAAAGCAAAAAGTTGCCCTTGTTTTAGGAGGTGGGGGAGCAAGAGGGATAGCCCATTTGGGTGTTTTGAAGTTTCTTGAGGAAATGAACTATCAATTTGATTTTATAGTTGGTACTTCCGCCGGAGGGGTGTTTGGAGCTTTTTATTTGAAGCATTTGGATATTGCTAAAGCTTGGAATGAGTTAAAAGAAGAAGTCTATGAAAAGAAAGAAATATCAGAAAATCTTTCCAAAATAGTTGAAAACAATGAGAAAATTTCTTTGCTCTCCAGATTTAGAGAGAAACTTTATGAAGCGAGAATTCTTTTTAAAGAAGGAATTCTTGAAAATGATTTGTTAAAAGAATCTTATGGGATTATGTTTAAAAATTTGAAAAATATTGAAGATTTAAATGGGAAAATATTCATAGTAGCAACAGATTTATTAACCGGAAAGGATGTTGTTTTTTCTAAAGGGGAACTCTTACCTGCTTTGATGGCAACATCAGCTCTTCCCGGAATATTCCCACCTGTAGATTACAAGGGGTTTTATCTTATAGATGGTGGAAGTACACAAAAATTACCTACCATTATAGCAAAAAAGCTTGGGGCTGATAAAGTTCTTGCGGTGGATGTAGGAAGCAATTTAAACAAAAGGGAAAAACATCATCCAACAGGAGCTAAAATAATAATAAGAATAGAAGATATTGTTTCATACAGATTACATCTTACTAATGTAAAGCATGCTGATCTTTTGATAAGGCCAGATATTGAAAGATTTAAATGGTATGATTTTAATAAACATGAAGAAATCTTTGAACTTGGATATAAAGCAGCAAAAGATATTGATAACAAAATAAAAACATTTTTTAAAAGCTCGGATAAAAAGCCAGTCTGCTCCTATTGTTCGGAAGATTTTATATTAATTTAATTTTTTACTTAAAAAACAGATCAGCTATCTTTTTTATCCTTTGTGCTTCAAAATAACTATCTTCCATCGTGAGGT
>Ga0256835_1000280_pt1 | contig 40625 bp, 33 predicted proteins | sample PIR30metaG_FD_185972 | JGI IMG/M metagenome (GOLD analysis project Ga0256835, IMG submission 185972) | Hydrothermal vent microbial communities from East Pacific Rise, Pacific Ocean - PIR-30 | ecosystem: Environmental > Aquatic > Marine > Hydrothermal vents | place: Pacific Ocean: East Pacific...
TGAAAAATATCCCGGAAGAAAAATTAATGGTGTAAATTGTGAAATATTGCCCATTCGTGATTTATCCTTGTATGTTTATTCTACTAATTTTGATCAAAATTATCCTGTAAAGATTGACCGTGTAAGCAGACATGAAGCTCCTGAATTCTTTATTCAGATCATCTATGAAAACGGTGCTAAGATAACAGTAACTGAAGAGCATCCTATCTACGTATATAATAATGGAAAAATAGAAACACTTCCCGCAAACAATGTGAAAGAAGGTTATTATGCTCCGGCTCCAATAAAACTTGAAAACTTAAAACACGATTCTCTAGAAAAAATTGGTTTAGGAAAGGTAATTACTAACTATAACTCATTAATTCGAATTCCTTCTGAAAAATTTATACTTCCAATTGAAAAAAGAATAGAATTCTTAAAAGGGTTAGTTAAAAAATATGGTATAGAAAAACCCAAGCAAGCCTTTATTGTCCCATCTAAAACATTAGCAATGGATATAAAGGATTTTTTGCTCACTTTTGGCATTCCCACAAAAGTAAAGTGGAAACCAAACAAAGGATTTGAAATAACTATAAATCCGGGCTATCAAGATAAGTTTAGAGAATTACTAACAGCAACGGATAATTATCTTCTTCGGGATTCTCTTAATAACGAACATGATAAAAAAAAGATGAAAACCTCTTTGTCAACGCCTTTAATGAATTATCTTAAAGATATTATGAAATATCTTAATATAAATAATAGTCTATTATTATATGATCAAGAAGAATACTTCTTAACGGACCTGGAAGAAATAATTAATGCAATTATACAAAAGCTAAAGGAAAGAGAAGAAATCGTTTCAACTTCAAGTAATTATCAATTAGTTTCTAAGCAAGGTAACAAGCTAAATTTAAAGAGTTTCACTAAAACAATAAGACTTCTCTCAATATTTGATTGGACAAAAGTAGTTAAGGTTCGTAAGATCCCTAATAGTGATAAATACCGGTGTAAGTGGGTATATGATGTTACCGTTGAACCAACTCAGAATTTCTATAGTAACGGTCTGCTTCTACATAATACAGTATCAATTGCTAAAGCTGGAATCGTTGCTACTCTCAATGCAAGAACTGGAATTCTTGCGGCAGCTAATCCTAGATTTGGGAGATATGATCGTACTAAGCCGGCAGTAGAAAATATTAATCTAAGTCCCACTATTATTTCTCGTTTTGATCTCATATTTATAATTCAAGATATTCCTGATGAAGAAATGGATCGTAAAAGAGCGCGACATATTCTTGAACTTCACCGCTCAGGAATACCAGCAGAAGCAGAAGCAGATATTACGCCTGATTTTCTTAAAAAATATATTTTGTATGCAAAAGAGCATTGTCATCCTGTGCTCTCTAAAGAAGCAGCACATGAAATAGAGGAATTTTATGTTGGAATGAGAAAATTAGGTAAAGAATCTGCGGATGGATTAGTTAGAATTCCAATAACCGCAAGACAGTTAGAAGGAATAATTCGTTTAGCAGAGGCAAGAGCTAGAGTCGCTCTAAGAGATCAAGTAACAAAAGACGATGCAAAGGCGGCTATTGAATTAGTAAAGGCTTCCCTAAGACAAGTCGGTTGGGATGAAGAGGCAAAACAATTTGACGTAGATCTTTTAGCTAGTGGGATTGGTGCTAGACAGAGAAGTGCTGCTGAAAAAGTATTAGATCTGGTGAGTGAGTTAAGTGGGCCTAAAAAAGAAATGATTGAAATTGAGGCTGTTTTAAAAAGAGCTAAAAAAGAGGGGATGAATCCTGAGCTTGTACGTTCCTTAATAGAACGTTACATTAGAGATGGATTGCTTTATCAACCAGAACCTGGAAAAATAAGAAGGCCATAATATAAAATTCTGTGCCTTAGATAAAAATTAAGAGGATAGATATTCTTTTACAACCTCACTCATTACTAAAACGCCAGTTTCTAATGCTTTTGGCCCTAAGTCAAACTTCGATGAATGATTCTCATAAATATATCCTTTTTCTTTGTTGTATACCCCCACCCAAAACATTACGGCAGGAATCTTACCGCCATTGCTGAATTCAAAGAAATCTTCAGCCCCCATTATTGGCTTAATATCAGTAACTACGTTCTCCTCACCAATGGCCTTTTTGGCAGCTCTTACTACTAACTCAGTTAATTTGGGGTCATTATATCCCGGAGGATATCCTCTTATCATCTCAATTTCAACATCAGCACCAAATAATTCCGAAATGCCTTTTACTATCTCTTTTACTCTTTTATTAACATAATCTCGAACTTCCGGGTTAAATGATCTAATTGTACCGTGAATTTCTGCTTTGTCTCCAATAATATTATGGCGTGTGCCTCCACTAAACTTACCAACTGTAATTACTACTGGTTCTAAAGGATCAACTTCACGAGCTGTAATCATATTTAATGCTTGAACAACTAAACTCCCAATGGCCACTAAATCTTTAGTATTATGCGGTGCAGAACCATGACCACCCGGTCCTTTTAAAATCACATGAAATTCATCAGCAGCCGCAGTAAATTCTTTAGGTTTTGTAGCAATCATACCTTCCGGAATTAAGCCCGCAACGTGCAAAGCAACTGCTGCATCTACCTTGGGATTTTCAAGAACACCCGCTTCAACCATTGGTTTTGCACCACCCGGTCCTTCTTCTGCAGGTTGGAATACAAATTTAATATTCCCTTTTAATTGGTCCTTAATTCTCGCAAGTTTCATTGCGACACCCAGTGCAATGGCAATATGGGCATCGTGGCCGCACGCATGCATTTTCCCATCATATATCGACTTGTATGAAACATCATTCATCTCTTGTAGTGGTAATGCATCAATATCTGCTCGTACAAGAATAGTTTTTCCTTCTCCCGCTCCACCTTTAAGAAGACCAACAACACCGGTCTTAGCGACGTTCTCTTGTACTTCAAACCCTAATTCCTTAAGTTTTTCAGCAATTAGTTTTGAAGTTCTGACTTCTTCAAACCCTAATTCCGGGTGCATATGTATGTCTTCTCTAATTTTTATAACTTCTTCAAGTATCTCTGGCTCTAATTTAGCTTCAGTCATATTTATAGCAAGTAAAAAGTATAACTATAAACATTTCTCCTCTTTTAGAACAAAGTATTATTTCTTTTTTCTTTTTTAGAGTAATAATAATTATTAATAGAATAAAACCAATATTTTTTTCTTATAATATTATTAATTTCAATAGAAAGAGGTTAATTGTAAAATGTTGGTAGACTCTCTTCCCATAGACGACCAGATCATTGAGATATTAAAGAAACAAGGTATACAAAAGCTATATCCCCCACAAGCAGAAGCTATAAAAACAAGATTTATTGAGGAGGGAAAAAATCTAGTAGTATCAATCCCAACGGCCTCTGGAAAGACTTTAATCGCGAAAATAGCTATTGCACAAAGACTATTAGATAATGGCGGAAAAGCGGTTTATCTTACTCCATTAAAAGCCTTAGCTAAAGAAAAATATGACGAATTAAAAGCCTTTCTTACCCCTTTAGGATTTAAAACAATAATGACAACTGGTGATTATGATAGTGATGATGGTTGGTTGGGAAATTATGACGTAATAGTTACCACCAATGAGAAATTCGATTCTATATTGAGGAGAATTCCTGGTTGGCTAGAAACTTTAAGTATAATTATAAGTGATGAAGTTCATTTTATGGGCTCTAAAGATAGAGGTCCTGTACTAGAAATTGTTTTAACTCAAATAAGAAGGAAATATCCTATTGCACAAGTCTTGGCTCTTTCTGCAACGATAAGTAATGCCAAAGAGATCGCAGACTGGCTAGATGCAGAATTAATAACAAGCAAATGGAGACCTGTAGAGCTAAAAGAAGGAGTTTATTTCGACAACGTAATTGAATTCAAAGATGGGGAAGAAATTGAATTAGAAAATGAATTCAAAGATCCTTACATCACTCTTGCAATAGATGCATATCGCCTAGGTGGCCAAGCACTTGTCTTTGCATCAACAAGAGCAAGTGCAGAAACTAGTGCGGAACAAATTGGTAAAAAATTAAAGCAGGAATTAAACGTAAATGAGAAAAAGGCTCTTAAAACACTTGCAGAACAAATAGAAAATATCGGAGAGAAAACTTTGATTCGGGATAAACTAGTAAAGGTCATAAAAAATGGAACTGCTTTTCATCATGCTGGTTTACATTATACACACCGCGAAATAATTGAGCAAGCGTTTAAACAAAATATCTTGAAAGTAATATCTAGTACTCCGACTCTTGCTGCTGGTGTTAACTTACCTGCAAGAGTAGTAGTTATTCGTTCCTTGCGAAGGTATGAAATGGGTTATGGAAACACATGGATACCTGTGAACGAATATAAACAAATGGCTGGGAGGGCTGGAAGACCACAATATGATGACGTGGGAGAAGCAATAGTTACTGCAACAAATAAAAAAACTAAGGACTTTATTTTTAAAAACTATATTAACGCTGAGACAGAGCCTATAATGAGCAACTTAGGTGTTGAACCAGTTTTACGTAAGTTAACGCTCTCACTTATTGTGACAGGTGACTCCACAAATTTAGAGGAGATTCTGGAATTTGTTGAATTAACCTTCTTTGGATATGTTTACGGTTCAGCTATAAGCTATATTGAAACGAGGATTAAAGATGTGCTCTCGATGTTAAAAATTAATGGTCTTATTAAACAAGGAATACCACTTGAACCTACTAGATTGGGAACGCGAGTAGCAGAATTATATGTCGATCCTCTAACTGCAGTGATAATTAAGGAAGGTCTTGAGAAGGCCAGTACATTGGTTGAAGTTCCAGAACTCTCATATCTACATTTAATAGCCACAACCCCTGATATGAGAACATTTTTCACTAAAAAAAGCGAAGAAGAACAATTAGATGAGATATACCAACAAATGATGAGTTATTTATTAACGGATCTACCGGAAACTAATTCTGAAGTGTTACTAGAATATCAAGCGTTAAAAACTGCGTTAGTATTGAATGATTGGATAAATGAAGTCCATGAAAATGACATAATTCTGAAGTATGGCATAGGTTCTGGAGATATCTTATCCATAGTGAATTTAGCAGACTGGCTTTTATACTCTGCATCAGAGATAGCACGAGTTCTTTCATATGATGAAGAAAAAGAATTTTTAACAGAACTACAATTTAGAGTAAAATATGGAGTTAAAAAAGAACTACTTGAATTAATCAAAATACCTGGCATCGGCAGAGTTCGTGCAAGAATATTATATGATAATGGTTATCCATCCATTCATGAGATTGCTGCAGCTACCGTTGATGAAATTGCTCGGCTACCTAAATTTGGTAAAACACTTGCACAGCAATTAATAAAATATGCTAAAGGAGAAATAAATTCTAAGGACTTAGAACAAAAAATAACTTCGGAGAAGTATAATACTAAAAAAAAGCTTGATGAATATTTTTAGTTCTTGTAAATAGGCGGTTAAAGTGGGTCAGCAAATAATTGCTTTTTATCATGAGGATATGAAAAAACATTACATGGGAAAAAGCCATCTTGAAACTCCTGTACGACTTGATATTTTAATTAACAGTCTAAAGCAATCAGAATTCGATGTTAAATGGATAAAAGCGAAACAAGGATTAGAGGAAGATGTTTTCAGTGTTCATAGTAAAGAGCTTCTAAAATATATTAAATTAGCCACCGAGAAAGCACCAACATGGATCACAGCAGATACAAGAACAAACAAATATACATACTATTCTGCGATGCTTGCAGTTGGGGCAAGTAAACACGCGGCTTTAGCTTCTTTTAATGAGAAAAAAATAGCGGTCGCCTTGACAAGACCTCCTGGGCATCATGCTACTGAAAATGCTGCAATGGGCTTTTGTTTTTTCAATAATGCCGCAGTAGCAGCTAAAACATTATTAAAAGAAAAAGGTCTAAATAAAGTGCTAATTTACGATATAGATAATCATTATGGAAACGGGACTGCATCTATTTTCTTTAAAACAGATAAGGTGTTAACCACTTCAATTCATTGTGATCCTTACGAATGCTACCCTGGTGTTGGTTTCCCTAACGAAATTGGTTCTGGAGACGGAATAGGTCATAACATTAATGTTCCAACGCCAGTGTATAGTAATAACAATGATTGGTTATATGCCCTTAAAAGTACTATTATCCCTGTAATTCAAGAATATGAACCAGAAGCAGTAATTGTAAGTGCTGGTTTTGATGCTTTAAAAGGGGATCCTTATGGAAAACTTTCCCTAAATTATGATGCTTTTGAATACGCTGGTAAACTCTTAGTTGATTCTTTACCGAAAAAAGTAAGAAAAAAAATCGTCTTAGTGATTGAGGGCGGCTACAAACTTCCAGATCTCGGAGAAGCATTTATCTATTTCTTGAGGGGTCTAACTGGTAAAGGCATGTCTCTTCCAAAACAAATGCCTGTATCAAGAATTGCTAAAAAATATACTTCGCACGCCCAGGGATATATCAGAAAATATTGGAGAATATAGTACTTAACTTACTTAAAGTTACTAACTGAAATAAAGAAATAATAAATCTTCACAGCATAAGCTATTCGCATCAAAACACACCATAAACAACTCAAAAACACAATTACATTGGTACCCAACGGAAAAAAATATATTTCAAGCACAAATCAATTACAATAGCAAGCATGGGCTGGTAGTCTAGCTTGGTAGGATACCACCTTGGGGTGGTGGTGATCGGCGGTTCAAGTCCGCCCCAGCCCACCATTTCAAGAAAATAAGGGTAAAATTTTTCTTAAAGGAGATACTGCTTTTAAATACAAATTATTCTGGAAAATACAACAAATCTAAAATAGATATGTCTCAATTTTTTTCAATAAACAGTAATAAACCTAAAAATCAGATATTGCCTTATTTTATAGTGTTTCTGGTGCACTTTTTTATTTCCTTTACTTTTCATATTTAAAAACACGATATTTCATTTCTCTGCTATCTTCAACTGAAACTACAGAATCTTTTATCTCGCTGAGTTTATCTAATAACTCGTAGAATGCTTTTTCTCTTTTACCTCCTTCTCCTTCCTCAACATAATAAACTACTGGAAAACGATGTTTTTCTTTATCAATTAGTTGGGCTAATTTACTTCCTTCTCTTCTCTCTTCAATGTTACAATTCTTACCAAACCATACATAGATAACATCATTACCGTCTAAAACGAATACATCATCACTTTCCAAAGAGTCTTGAGAAATAGGTACTTCTTTGACGGTTGCTTTATCAAAGTAACGTGTCTGTTTATCTGCTTCTACTTTGTACATCTTATATTCAACCATGTCTAGTTTTGCGTGTCTCAAAAATCCAGGTGTATCTGCATCAACAACTCTAAATTTTACTAATTCCAAGAACTCTTCAGGTTCTTCATCCTGAGTGACTGTTATGATTATTGGTTCACCACGTCTTTGCAGATCCATTTTATGACTGAGCCACGCCCCAATACCTTTTTCATCGATTCCTGAGTCTTTTCCTAACCAAATGTAAATAGTATCCCCATTGTCAACTATATACACATCTCCATCATAAAATTCGAATTCATTTCCTTCTAACTCTTTTAGTTCCTTACCTTCAATATGAAATACTTTAACCATTGTTAATCAAATAACCTACTTTTTCACCAATATTATTGTTTTGGTGTCCCTTCTCCTAATAAAAAACCAAACATGTCTTTAATGGGATTATGTATAACTGTTATACTAGTCCTACATTTGTTCAATAATGAATTTGTATTCAAACGTAAACCCTAAAAACCCTGGCACTATAAAGACCAATAGCTCGCAGTTTTTTTGCTGTGGGCCGGTAGCTCAGCCTGGTAGAGCGCCTCCTTGGCATGGAGGAGGCCCCGAGTTCGAATCTCGGCCGGTCCACCAATTTTTTATCTTTTGCATAATTAATGAAGTCTTTTTCGTCATTTTTTTGTAAACAAGCACTCTCAGGCTACCTCGATTTCATCATTATCAGAGGGGTGAGGTCATCATCGAGTGCTATCTTAAATTAAGTAAAAACTCGTTTAATAGTATTGATAATTCTTAAAGAAAAATAAAATAAAAAACAAATTTTAATTATCCAAATGTCTCAATGAGTATTTTAAGTGCACAATGCTCACAGTGTTTGCTAAGCATAGCGTCCTTATCTTCTTTAGTCCATCTTTTATTCCATCGACTAAATTCAATAAGCACATCTTTGAAATCTACTCCTTTTTCTGTAAGCTTATAGATCACTCTTACAGGTCTCCCTGATTTTACTTTTCTAGTAATAATTCCCTCATCTTCAAGTTCTTTTAATCTGTCCGCCAACATCTTATTAGAAATCCTTTCTCCATGGCAACCAACAAGCTTTTTCTTCATCTCAGAGAAAGTCATTTCTCCTTCTAAATATAAGTGTGCTATTATAAAAAGAGACCATTTTCTGGAGATAAGCTCAAATTGAGAAATAAAATAACATTTTAAATCTTCTTCAGTCCCTGCTTCTTTTTTTACTGAAGTTCTCGGCATAATTGACCATATAAAAATACAATTGACGTGGTTTTAAATGTTAGACTTCTGACTACTAAGTATTTGATCAGTTATCTTGTAATTAGTAGAAATATAAACAAAATAGGTTTATAATAAACATATTTTCAAAAAACAATCATTGATATTATACTCCCAAACTTATGTCTAATACATTATTTGCCAAGATCAAGAAACTTTCCTCTACATTCTCACCAGTCTTTGCAGAGGTCTCCATGTAAGGAACGTTCCAACCTAACCATTCTGATAGGCTTTCTGCGTATTTCTCAGCTCTTTCTTTAGACACTACTCGTTCGTTAACGAGGTCTATCTTGTTTCCAACAAGCATAAAGGGTATTTTCCCTGCGTTTTGAACAAGCATAGAAATCCATTTAGGAATAGACTGAAAAGTGCTTTCCCTAGTAACATCAAAAGCGATCATTGCACCTTTTGCACCACGATAATAACTAGTGGCGATTTCTTTATATCTAGCTTGTCCTGCAATATCCCAAATTTGGAGTATTACTTGAAAATCATTTAATTCTAAAGTAACTCTGGCAAAATCTGCTCCAATAGTCATTTGTTCGATCGGATCAAATGTTTTGTAGACGAATCTTCTCTTGAGAGAAGTTTTACCAACAGCACCATCGCCTAACAAGACGATTTTAGCAACAAACTTATTCCTCACTGATAATTATTCAAATCTTTTTGCTAATAAAAAAATCGAAATGAAACGATTTTCAATAACAATTGGTATAAAATATTCAAAGAAATAAACGTTGGTTGATGTTTTCAAAACCTTAATAATAATTTTACTTTCTCGGCGGGAAATCCTCTTCCGCAAGGGAGGGGATTAAATGAAAGCCGAAAACATCATATGTTTTTTTGTATATGTTTTTCTTGCAGGGCTGGGACGGCCCGTAGCGCCTGTGGAGAGAGTCTCCTCTGTGAAGCATGAAGCCCCTCGCAAAAGAAAGGGGTAGTTCACATTGTTTTCTCTTTTTTATCTAATACATGGCTTAGTGTAGCACCGCCAGATTTTTCTAAGTACTCATAACCGGCTTTTAAGGCTTTCAAGTTGACTTCTTTAGCTTTAGGCCATCTTTTAGCTACAGCGTCTTCCACGATCCCGTAATCAAATATAGGATTAAGTTTAATTAAAGCTCCTAGTAGTATCAAGTTTTCTGCTCTTGCAGAACCAATTTCTAAAGCCATGGATTCAGTTGGAATAACGTAAACAGTCTTTGCTCTTTTAGACACCACATCATAGATTTCTTCTAATTTAGGATATTTTTTGTTGATTATCTGTAATATGTTTGGATAGATTGTACGTGTACTCATTATGAGTGTGCCGTTAGGTTTTAAATACTCAATATATCGTGCAGTTTCCGCTAATTCTAAGGAAATTAGGAAATCAGCTTCACCTTTAGATATTAATGGGCCCATAACATCTCCGATCCTTGCATGGAATACTACGGTTCCTCCTCTCTGGGAGAGCCCATGTGTTTCAGCACCTTTTACTTTATAACCGCTGTTAATTGCGGATTGTAATATTAAGTGTCCTAAACTGACAATCCCTTGGCCACCAACACCCGCTAAAAGAATATTTTGAATATCTTTCATTTCCACTCTTAATCACCTGTTCTTCTTCTTACTCTAACTTTCTTTCAACAACATAAAATGCGTCTTTGGGGCAGATTACAGCACAGTAACCACAGCCTGTGCATAATGCTTGATCAACTTCCACTTTCTGTTCTTCAACATTTAGAGATATTGCGGGACATGCCATATCTTCATAACAAATTCCACAGAGAACACATTTCTCCATGTCTACTTCTACTGGTGGTGGAAGTGGCTCATTCTTCTTCTTTAGTTCATGAGTCTCGACAATTGCACATGCTCTTCTAGTAACAATGACTTTGACCCCTGGCATTTCTGCGGCTTCTTTAATCGTTTTTCTTAATGTCTTTTCATCAAAAGGATCTAATACCCATGTTTTGGCACCCATTGCTTCTGAAACTTTCTCAATGCTTAATTTGTCTCCCATTGGTAAATATAATGCTGACGGGTTTTCTTGCATTCCAGTCATTGCTGTAACTTCGTTATCCATAACGATAACAAGCAAATTAATATTATGCCAAATTGCATTGGCAAGGCCAGGAAGTCCTGTATGCCAAAAAGTTGAGTCCCCGATTATTGAAATTATTGGTTTATTAGGATTACTTAATGCAAAGCCGGGGGCCATTCCTAAAGAAGCACCCATAGCTACTAATGCATCTGCTCCATGGAATGGTGGTAGAACACCCAAACTATAACATCCTATATCATTTGAAAAAATAGCGTCTTTTCGTTTAAATACTCTCTCTAACGCGAAATATGTTGCACGGTGAGGACACCCAGGACAGAATGTGGGGGGACGTGGAATAATTAAATCTTCTTTTACTACGAATTTCTCACTTTCGACTGGTTTGCCTAATGCTTTAGCAATGCCTTCAGCTACAATTTTAGTGTTAAATTCAAAGTCCCAAGGCATTACGTCTTTTCCATGGATCTCTACATTAACCCCATTATTAAACGCTAATAGCTTTATTTCACGTTCCAAAACATCGTCAAGTTCTTCAACAATAATTATTTTATCATGGGACTTTATGAAGTCAAGTACTTTTTGTTCTGGTAATGGATGTGTAATAAATGGAATTAAAAGATCAATTTTTTCTTCAAATCTTTTTATTGCTTCGTAAGAATATGCACCAGAAACACTAGTGGCAATTACCCCTATTTTGCCTCCGTTATTATATTCTTGCCAAAGTCCAGATGTCTCTACCCATTCTTTAAGAGAACTCCATACTTTATGATGTCTAATTTTATTTTTCCTGGCATTCGCAGGGATTGTAACAAATCTTTGAGGATCTTTTTTGAATTCTGATTCTGGAGGTTCTACTCTTTCACTCCATTCAACAGGCCCAAGACCGTGAGAAATACGAGTAGTTAACCTGAAGATTACAGGAATCTCAAATTTATGACTAATTTCTACCGCTTTTTTTGCTAAATCATAAGCACTTTGTGCATCTATTGGCTCGATAATTGGTAAGTGGGAAAGACGACCATACCAGCGGGTATCTTGTTCATTCTGAGAGCTGTGCATTGCAGGGTCATCTGCTATGCACATGACTAGTGCTCCTGGAACACCCATGTAAGAAACACTATTCAAAGGGTCAGAAGCTACGTTTAGACCAACATGTTTAGCAGCAAAAGCAGCAAATTTTCCAGACATCGCAGCAGCAATTGCTTCTTCTAAAGCGACAGCCTCGTTAGTAGACCAATGGGCTATAGCCCCATATTCCGGAGCAATTTTAATCGCTTCTTCCATTATTTCTGTGGAAGGAGTACCCGGGTAGGCAGCAAAATATCTCACACCACCATCCAAAAGCCCCCGAGCAGTAGCTTGATTTCCAAGTTGAAGAACCTTGGACTTAGAAACTGTCTCAGTACTGACTTCCGTCATTTTTATCAAACAAGACTAAACAAAGAAAGGTAATATAATTGTTCATTCCTCAATGAAAAAAAGTAATTATCATTAATACAACCAAGGCAACCAAAAAAACAATATAATGAACAAAAAATAATAAAAAATTAACAAAAATGTCATCCTCTCATAGAAATCAAACAAAAACATAAACCTAAATTCAAAAACAATATGCATTAAATATTAAGACGATGGGAAAAAAACGTTTCTCACAAAGAGTTAAGGATACTCAACCTCCACCATTAGTTAAATTAGGAAGACTTGCTAGTGAAACTCCTGGATGCATTAGTTTAGGTCAGGGTGTACCATTTTATGGTCCCCCTAAAAATATAATTGAAGAATTCGAACAACAACTTAAATTACTAGAGACTCATAAATATTCTCCAGACCCTGGAATACCAGAATTAAGACATAAATTAGCTAATAAATTAAAAAAAGAGAATAATATTTCTGCTGATCCTGAAGAAATAATTCTGACCCCTGGAGCTAATATCGGGTTTCATGTGGCGTTAAACACTATTACAGATCCTGGAGATAAAATAATTCTAATGTCCCCATATTATTTTAATCATGTAATGGCAGCGACTCTTCTAAACGTAGAACCAATAGATATTCCTATGACACAAAATTTTCAAATTCCAATCGAACAGATCCAGAAAACATTAGACTTAGATAAGAAAGGTCGTATTCGGGCAATAGTACTAGTTTCCCCTGGCAATCCTACTGGACATGTATACGAAAAAAGTAATTTAAAGCAATTAGTAGAAATAGTTGAAAACAAAGAGTTATGGATTATTAGTGATGAAACATATGAGTATTTCACTTATAGTGGAAAAAAACATGTTTCTATAGCTTCTTTCAAAAGTATTTCGGATAAAACAATAACTATCAGTAGTTTTTCGAAAACTTATGGTATACCTGGTTGGAGACTGGGATATTTCCATGCTCCCCTTGACTTTATTGAGCAAGCGATCAAAGTTCAAGATACAACTGCGATATGTGCTCCAAAGCCATCTCAATTATTAGCCTTAAAATTGCTAGAAAATAAAGACAAAATAATTAGAAACAATATTTCTAAAATGGAGAAAAACTATACGCTCTCAAGGGAATTAGTCTCGGAAGTGCCGTGGTTAAGCGAAACTTCTTCTTATGGTGCTTTTTACCTATTTCCCAAACAAACTACTGGGAAATCTTCAATGAAAATTGTGGAAAAAATAATTAAAGAAGCAAAAGTCTATATGGTTCCTGGTGAACCTTTTGGTAAAGCTGGAAAACATCACTTAAGAATTTCTTTTGGAAATACTTCTCAAGAGCAATTGATAGAAGCATTTGATAGACTTAAAAAATATAAACCTTAAACAAAGCTTTTGACTGTCAACGTTAAATCATTATTTGAGATGTCTTCTATAAAACTTCGCTCTTCTCTTAATAAGGCAATAAAATGTATACTCCAAAGTACAGATAATCAATTACCTAAAACGTCAGTAATAAAAAAGTTAATACATGAAAATAGGGCAATAAGTTCTGAAGAATTTCTCTCTAAACTTAGTAATCAAATACAAGAAACCAAAGATGACCCCTTAGCAATGTTTCTAATTTTAATAGATCGGCTCATTAATACTAAAGATCAAACAGAGGCTCTAAACATTACTGAAGAAATTAATGATCTCTTCTCTCAAAATCCATTCCTCTTAAAAAATCCTTGTTACTACTCACTATACCTCGAATATCTTGTATTTAGAGGAGATCTTTTCTGGGAATTTAATATTTATCATACTGCAATTCATACATATGAAGAATTCTTAGGGTTATACGAGGCAAAACCGATTACGGAATTAGAAGATACATACTTCTCAATTCTTATAAAACTTTCATCGCAAAACATTGAAGAACATGACTTACAAAAAAGCTTCTATTATCTAATAAGAGCCATTAAAACAGCTAACAGTTTGAATTCTGCATTATGGAGCAAAATGTTTTTAGATCTGATTGGCTCTTTAGGAATAAAAGTAGTAAAATACTATTCTTATACCTCAATGGTGCTAATATGGGAAGGATACAAAAATGTGGCGTATGATGTTGCAATAAAGGCAATTCTAATTCTGTCAGAGATCTTGAATCTTTTACCCGAAAAAATAAATAACAAAGAAATTGTTGACGTTATTAACATTATTTTATCAGTTTTTCGCAAAAAAAGAAACCTCAACGACGCAGATATGGAACTAATAGAGATCTTATCAGTAATAACAAAGTATACCCCTGAACAAGTTGTTAAAACGGCTGCAGTCTTAAAAAAAGCGATTGGGATATTACATAAACCTCACATACATATGTTCCTATTTCTCTCTTCCATCTCAGGGGGGCCAATCTTCTCTCAGATATTAGATCCTAAATTATTAGAACAAGTTTCTTCATCACAAGAAAAAAATGAAGATATGGAACAAATCTCTCTTAGCGCAAGTTACTTGTATGGTGGTTTAATTAATGCTTTAGATTCTATAATGGAGGTCAATGTTCAGTCTCGGACAGACTATAAAACAATTCATTATTCAAACATGTTACTAACGATTGTTAAAGGTGAAAAAACGATTGGTGTGGTGTTTACAGACAGAGAAAGTCAAACAATAACGTATAATCTAATTCGTTATGTTAATAGTTGGGAAGAAAAATTCCCTGAATTTGATGGGGTTAGTTTCAAAGAAGAGTATAGGAGCTACGCAAAAAAAATGTATTATGAATTATTTTCTGAATTTATTCCAGAAGAATGGGCTGAGAGCACTAAGTTACGCTTAAGATAATAATGCAAGAAAAAATAATTATAATTATTTTTTCTACTTTATTTTAATAAATTTTTAATGCTTTCTATAGACAGAGATACTAATCCCCTAATTAAATTAGTCCTATTTTTGTTTACAAAATTCACTACTTTCTGATGAATACTTACTTGTGAATATTCTAAAACAGTATTGTCAATTTTAGAACTAATTTTTAGAGCAACCCCAATATCGTTAATAAACGTTACCAGTAAGATTTGATTCTTTCTAGTTTTAATTACTAAATATTTACCTTCAATATTATTCAAAGTTGAGAAAATAATTAGTATTTTAGCAATAATTGCTTCATCTACATCTAATTCTCTCCCTGAAGAGAGCTCATATCTTCCTAGCACTTCTCCAGATGGCAGAAAAAGCCAGATTTCCCTAAAAGCATTTTTTGGTAAAATAAGGAATGATGATTTTTTATTTCCTTTTTTCCCAATAATTCGTCCTATTATAAGCCCAAGTAGAAATATTCCGCCAAAAATAACTAACTGTAAAATGCTTAATGAGAATTTTGTCGTTGATGTTATTCCTTGGCTATTCTTCTCAGGAATTTTTTTGTCAATTAGTACTAAGAGAGGATAAGATTGCTCAATTATTCCATTATCTGTTCTTACGTTTGCTATTACGGTGTAGTTACCTTTAGCTGGAGGTAAAATATATATAATAATATTTTCGACACCAATAACACTACGTGTTTCCTCAAAATGGTTTAGTTTTGTTTCTCCAGAAATAATGTCCACTTTAATAAGTACGTGGTCAGGAATAGTTCCTTTGTTTGAGATGGTAACATTTAATGAAGCCGCTCTGTTTGCATCGTAAGTTGGTTTAAAATCAAATAAAATTGATGTGTCTGTTTTACCTACTACAAACATAAACTTCGAGCGGTCAAACAAAGAATTATTAGAGCTTATTATGATCTCACCATAATAAGTTCCTTCTACTAAAGATCCAAAACTAACTTGAAATACTTTCTGATAGTTTTCTTCATCAATAATTGAATTATTCACATTAACTATCCCTTTTAAAATAGTTTTTTCAATAATTCCCGTAAAAACAATGTTATCACTATCATTTAGAAGTTTTAAATTTCCACTAATTTCTATTGTTTCTTTCCCTACATACGCAACTCTAAACGTTGCTTGTGATATCTCTCCAGTTTCTGTAGGTGGCGCACTAATACTGATTATAGATAAACCCATAACTGCATATTTAAGTAAAACACTTGTCCCTACCGCAACAATTCCTGGTTGTTTTACTGACACAATGAAGTATGTTGCATATATCCCTGCTTTCGCATTATATGGTACAATCCCCCAAAAATTAATTTTAACACTTTCCCCGGCATTTACATAAACTTCTTTTTTAATAACAAACACACCCGAAAATGCTCCAGAAACAAAAATTTCTATGTTATGATTTTGTGCCCCATGATTCTCTATTTCAAAAAATCCGGATATATTAGCACCTGGAATAATCGCACCATAATCAAAAAATGTTGGAGAAACAATTAATTCACTATTTTCTGCGTAAGATGAATCAATACTTGGAATAGGATACATGTTGGGAATAAATAAAGTAATCCCGATCAATAAGACCAGCAATAATTGTTTTCGATGATTAATTGAAAATCTCTTTTTTAGAATCTTGCTGGTCATCTTTGAATCACCAAATTACATTCTTTTATCGCTCAATTTTTAATTGTTTTTAGAAATGAATAGCATAAGAAAAAGAATTAATTTAGGGTTGTTGTAGTCCTGTTATTGTTACTGTAAATGAATATGTCCCATAAGGGCCAAATGGTATTGCAAGCATAGCATAAAAGCTCATGGTGGTTCCTCCTACAACAGTATTTGTAGATTCATCAGTAAACCATCCAAAGTAAAGTTCTAGTGTTCCATCCGTAGAAGTAGGAATAGCAGAAGCAATAACAAAAGGATTGCCTAAAATATTTACCTGATCTCCTTGATTAGATGCAGATTGAATTGCATAACCAGTTTCTGTTGTTTCACTCATGTTTGAATCATCATCGAAGTAAAGAACACCATCAGTTCCTTTCAGAACATATAATATAAAGCTATTAACAGCCCATTTATTTCCATCACTACTGGACATATAAGTTACGGTTACTGAACCAGATACTTCTTCAGTTACACCACTTGGGGGAGTGATTGTAGCACCACCACTAGTTAACGTAACGTTATATTCGAAGAACACATAAGTACCATAACTTCCCCAAGTGGTTCCAACGTTCCACTCTGTACTATTCATAGTGTTTGTAGTATCTTTGAATAATACCCATGTTTTAGGATCGGGAATGACTCCTGAAGGTGCAGTAAAACTGGTTACGTTTAAATAGTAATATGCTTTGGCATTTGTAGTATCCTCATTGAAAGAAATAGAATCTGCTGAAGTAACACCATCATTTTCAGACTCAAAAATATAACGTGTTTCTCCAGAAATAGTAGCTGTTTCTGTTTGCCCAAAATCTAGATTTGTTAAACTAATATTACTGTCTGTCACACTAATTGAAACTGTTCCAGTAAGATCTGCTGAAACTGTTGTGTCTGACGTGATTGCTAATGTCTGTGATGGGCCAAAACTTATGGAGAATACTAATCCTAAAAGGAAAACAACTACTATGCTGGAAACTAGTTTTTTCCAATTTTTAATAAATATCAAATTATCTACCATACGTAACAAAATATAAAAATGCTTATTTTATTGCTTCTAATAGGTTCATTCAGTATATCAGCAATTAAAAATTTATTTATACAACATCGTAAAAAATTATTCAAAAATAAAAATAAATTAGTTTATAAATAGTGTTTCATATTTTTTCTTTAACATCTAAAACATCTAATTCCACGCATTTGCAGTTGTTATCTAATAATTCAGAAAAAGACGGCTTTGTTCGTCCTTCATCTCCAGAGATTAACTCTTTAACATAGAGTCCTCCTTGGCATTCAATAATAGCCACGAATTCTTGTTGATTAAGAATATCATCTATCTTTACGGAGTATACTACTTTATGTCTAATCAGATCCGCTCTGCGATGGCTTACTCTGTTAGGTGTTCTCTGTTTAATAAGTTGCTGATCCGTGAATTTTTTTTCTAATATTTTTAGTCTCTCTTTATCTATTGGTTTTTCACAGTAAATCTTTGCACGGTATGTTTTTACAGCTTGTGACGCATTTTCTTTTAATGCCCTAACTAAGTCTTTATCGGTGTATTCCAACCTAGTGATCTCAACTTTTCCTTTGGCTTTTTCATTGATTTTTCTTGTAAGTTCTTCTAAGTCTGCATGTCTTTTTTTAGGAGAAATGATTTCTATTACAAATGGTCTTCCGCTACCTAACATTAAAGCATCTACATCTTCTCTGCCTGCACCATGAAATTTTGAGTCTTTGCCTTCAAAAGTCTCAACTACTAAAGGAGATATCTCTTCTTCAACACTTGTAGGATAGCGTTTACCAGTATAATTACAGGCTTCACATCCTATCCCGTCGCATTCATTACATGGCCAACGAGTCTGAGGAATATTACGGACTAGTTTTCGATACCTTGCCTTTAGAAAAATAGATGATACATATCTTTCTATTCTTATATCCGGTATATGAACTATAAGAGTAACATCTGGTTTCTTTCGATCAAATTCTTTTCCCGTGATCTCACTGAATTTCTTTCCTACCTCTCGATTAAAATGCCCTTTAATACTTTCAGAAGTTGTTATGCCGTATTCAGTCCATAATTCTTCCTCTCGAACTAACCATTCAGGAGGAAATGAGGATCCAAATAAAAATGTCTCAAATTCAATATCGGAAACAGCATCTAAAGCTCGTTTAGCAATAAGCTCGATCTTATCAAAAATCCCTTCGCATAATCTGCATTTTTCTGTGGGAGTAAGTTCTTCTCCAGTAAGTTTCTTATATGTTTCTATTGCATAGGAATGCTTTGTTTTAGAAAAAATTTTTGAGCTTTTAATTGCTTTTTCTTCATCCTCTAACAAGTGATTCATAATAGTACTGATTATTACGGCACTACCACGCTCGTAGTTCGTGGTACCGCTCCCAATTAGAGCAAGTTGTCTACCTAAACAGTGAGTACATAAAACATTGTTTTTTAAGATATTCAAAGCAATTTTAGAAGTTTTATTTGTCATGTCTTGGGCCACTCTCTTTTCCCTCATTTGTGGAATAATTATCTATCCTAAAGTTGATTATGGTAATTGTCTGACTGAAACTTTCAACAGCAATTTGTTTGTAATTAGTAAAAAATAATGGATTAATATTCTTAGAAATAAAATCAAATGTTATTGTTATTTTGTTTGTCAAATCTAGATTTAAAAACGTGTTAAATTTGTCTAACTCTAATTTGTCTCCTTCAACGAATATGGGATTAGAAAACTGGAATTCATCTATTTTATCTTCATTAAATAAGTGGACATGAACTCCGGGATTAACAAACATAATATCTTTTTTATGCATGTTTTCCTCGTTTTTCTTATATTTCTTGAATGCTTTAACCAATAGAGCACCAGATGAAAGCCAGTCTGGAGATAAATAACGTAGTTTTTCTCCTGAAAATACAATTTTAAACAATAGTCTATTTTTTTCATTAGGTGCAAGGAAAAAAACCTCAGCATTATTATTTTTTCTAAAATTATTTGATAATAAAAATACAGAGGGAATAAAACGAATTAATTGGTGATAATAATTCAGAGCTTTAGAATCCGGGTTTCTAATATCCGCTCGAGTTAAAGATTCGTAAGTATACCACACTCTGAATAACATCTTATATCATACCATTATTCTCATATGGTCTTTATTCCGTGTAAATTAAGGGAAAGTGCCGGGAGGGATTGCTCCGGGAGGTAATCCAGGCATTCCAGGCAATCCACCACCACCTCTTCTTTTTGCTTGTTTCATGAATGTTTTCATCATTTTCTTACTTTGCTCGAATTGTTGCAGTAACATTTTAACATCTTCCAGTGAAGTTCCACTCCCTCGAGCAATTCTTTCTTGTCTAGAACGATTAATCTTTACTTCACCATCAAGTTCCTCATCGGTCATCGAATTCATAATTATTTTAAATTTCTCAAGGTTCTCTTTTGAAACTTTTAACATTTCATCATCGACATTCATCCCCATACCGGGAATCATGGACAGGATTTTCTTTAGCCCTCCTAATTTATTCATTTGTTCCATCATACTCATCATGTCCCTAAGGGTATATTTTCCTTTCAAAAATGCTTTTGCTTGGTCTTCTGAAGTATCGATTTTTGCGCGTTTAACTTCTTCTAGTAACGTCTCTAAATCTCCTAATCCTAAAATTCTGGATACTAACCTCTTGGGATCATATTTTTCGATATCTTCTATTTTTTCACCTGTTCCTATGAACTTAATTGGTGCTCCTGTGGCTACCGATGCACTGATTGCGCCTCCTCCTTTTGCAGTTCCATCTAGCTTAGTGACAATAATCGAACCCACAGGTGTCGCTTTAGCGAAGGCCTGGGCTTGGTTATAAGCAGCTTGACCTAATGTCCCATCAATTACTAATATTACCTCATGAGGTTTTAGTTCCTTTGAAAGCTTTTTCATTTCTTTAATCAAGCTACTTTCTTCTTTATGTCTTCCTGCAGTATCTATTATTATTACGTTCTTCTTGTTCTTAACAAAGTAGTCTCTTCCTTTTTTAGCGAGTTTTATAGCGTTTTTCTCTTTCGGATCTCCCCAGACTTCAACATTAATCTTTTCGCCTAATTGTTTTAATTGTTCATATGCGCCAGGACGCCAATTATCAGCAGCGACTAAACCTACTTTCCATCCTTGTTTTGACAAGTAATTTGCCAACTTTGCGGTTGTAGTGGTTTTACCAGACCCCTGAATACCTACCATCAAGATAATGTTTGTTCTTCCTTTCTGGAGATTAAGGGGATATGCTTTCTCGCCCATTACCTTAGTAAGTTCTTCATATACAATGTTAATGATCTGTTGTCTACGAGTAATACCTTTTGGTAAGGGTTCGTTTAACGCTCTTTGTTCTACTCTTTCAGCAACAGCATACGCTATGTCAAAATCAACATCTGCATCCAATAATGCCCGGAAAATCTCATTTTTTAATTCTTTAATTAAATTAGCATCTACTACGCCACGACCAACTAATCTTTTCATTATGCTTGAAAGAGATTTTCCAAGGGAGTCAAGTACCAAGACAAGTTACCTCCAATACCTTCTATACGATGATGAGAAAACTCATTATTAAAAAAGGCGGTTGTTAATAAAAAACCAATCGAAAAAAGTGTTGATATGACTACAAAAAATACGATTAAAAAGGATTCTTTAGTCAGAATCTAGTATTACTATAAATACTTGGTTATCATTAATTTCCACTTCGTAAGTATTAAGTGGCTTTTTTGGTGGTTTGTAAACTGCTTTCCCAGTACAAAGATCGAATCTCCCTAAATGTGCAGGACATACTATCTGCGGACATTTTCCTTCAAAACGAAGAATTTTCCCATCCGTAAGTTCTACTTCTTGATGAGTACAAATAGCATCAACCGCATAAAATTTATCGTCAATTTTAACAACTAAAATAAGCTTGTCATTGATCTCTACACTTTCAGGTACACTGTCATCAAAGTCATCTACAAAACCCACCAATACTCTTTCCATTTTTTTCACCTTGTATAACATTGAACTACCCTTTGCATAATCAAGTTGCTTTCTGCTTCATTATAAAGAAGACTTGCTCCAAGATCACGTTCATTTAAAACATGATCTGAGATAGTTTTATTGCTTTCTTTCCACAACTGCTATTGACGGTCCTAGTCTTGCCTTCAAAATATTCAAAGAAACGTTATATCTCTGTTCTGCTTCCCAGCCAAATAATAACCCATTATTTATTATTATAATCCATGTGGTGTTTATATCAATGTTATAGGTTTTTATCCCCCGCCCCATCTTTACAGAAGAAAGAAGACTTGTCGAGAGAGTTAAATTTCCTCTTTATTAATTGAAATAAGAGAAACAATTTCTTCTAAATTATCGTCCCATTTATTTTGAACTAATTTATTTGCCAAAAATTTTATTTCTTCTACACTATGTTTTTGTATTATTGGTGCTAAATACCCTCTAATCAGTAATTGTTCAGTATCTTCTTTAGGCAGCCCTCTACTCATTACATAAAAAACAAGATCTTCATCAAGTTTAGAAGTTGAAGCAGAGTGTCCAGCACGAACTTCTGCAGTATCAATCTCTAAAAATGGGAACGAATTGGCTGATGCCTCATCACCGACAATCAATGAGCTCTCAATCAAATTAGAATCAGAATATGGTGCTTGACGATGAACACTAGCAATTCCTATAGAGGATGCCGATGCTTGATCTTTGACTACGGTTCTGTTATATGTATGCCCTATTGTATGTGGTGCTAAATGTTGAAGTTTTGTTACTATTATCATTTCTTGTTCATTATCACCAAAAAGACATTCATAATTAGTTAATTCTGCTCCTTCATGGTCTAAATAAAAATAGTTCTTAAGAAACATGGCTTTAGAGCCAATTTGTGTAGATAACCACTCCACTGCTGAATTTTTTCCTGATCTTAAAACAATTTGTCCTGTAAATAGTGTATTTTCAGATAACACATTCAAAATCCCTGTTTTCAAAGATGCACTTTCTTCAAGCTTAATTAAATAAAAGTCATTCCAAAAACGTTTTTCTCCTCTTTTAAATGGTACAGAATGAAATTCACGTACTAGTTTAATACTACTTTGTTCTCCAATAAAAATAAATGTTTGAGAAAAAACGTGTTTAGTTCCCATCTCCGGAAAATCTAGATCAATAACATACAAAATTTCTTCAAGTTCTGTTCGAGAGGGAATAATAATTGTTAGAGGATGAAAGCTAAGTGCATAGTTTAATGCTGCAAATTTGTTTTTTTTGGCTTCTTTTAATCCTTCGTCAAATAATGTGGTTCCTTTTTTTCCTAAGGATAGTATTTCCTTATGGTTATCTAATAAAAGAACGCCCTTTTCAGTCCAAGATCTTGGGAATTTAGAAAAAACAAGTCTCCCATTGATTCTAACAATTACCGCGTTAAGAGAATTTATTTTATCCAAAAGCTCTGTGCTTAGCTCTAAAGGGCTACTTTCTAATGTTAGTTCTTTTCCTATCGAAAATGTATCTTCATCAACGTATTTTGCATATAGAGGATCCGTCTCTACATCCAAATCAAAGAATGCTTCAAAAGCTTCTTTTTTCTTATTTAAGATCTCTTTTGGGATATCTAGTTTCAAAGAGCTAACTAATTTAGAGTAATCCTGTTTTTCTTCTAATGAGATTTCTACGTTCATTATTTTTCACCATTCTTCAATATATTGGTTGATTTTTTTCGTGTTTGCAGAGTCTTAATGTTTTGAATTTTTTACCCAACTGAGCCTTCCATTTCAAGCTTGATTAATTTATTAAGTTCTACAGCATATTCTAAAGGTAATTCTTTAGTGAATGGTTCTAGAAATCCCATTACTACCATATTTAAGGCCTCTGCTTCGGGAATACCCCTGGTCATGGCATAGAATAGTATGTCCTCACTAATTTTTCCTACTGTTGCTTCATGAGTAATTGTAACGTCGTCTTCTTGTACTTCTATATATGGGTAAGTATCTGTCTTAGATTCATTATCTAAAATAAGTGCATCACATTGAACATTAACTTTTGCACCAACGCTTCCTGGAGCAACATGTACCAGACCGCGATAAGTAGTAATCCCACCATTATTGCTAACACTTTTGTTAATAATACGACTACTAGTGTTGGGGGCCATATGAATTGCTTTTGCACCAGTATCTTGATGTTGTCCTGCTCCAGCATAAGCAATACTAATAACTTCTGCCTTTGCTTTTTCTCCTAATAAATATATAGCAGGATATTTCATCGTTATTCCAGACCCGATATTTCCATCAATCCACTCTACAAACGCTTCTTCATAAGCATGGGCTCTTTTTGTAACTAAGTTAAACACGTTTGTTGACCAGTTCTGAATAGTCGTATATCTTAGATGGGCCCGTTTTTTAGCAATAACTTCTACTACTGCTGCATGAAGACTGTTTGTACTATAAATCGGTGCGGTGCAATTATGAGAAACAACACCTTCACAAACATATGTCTCATCATTTTCTACTGAAAGATTATAAACAACTGTTTCGCCATTTTCGACTATAATTGAAGAAATTGGTACAAACAAGAAATATTTAGTAAGCTTAAATAAAACATCTCCATCACAATTAATTGCTTTTGCTTCTACACCGATAATTTCCCCAAATTTTTGGTTCCATGGCCTGCAAATGATAATTATGTAGTGCCCATCATCATAGTTTATTTTCGAAGCGATGCCAAGTCTTAATAATGCATCTCTAAACAAGTAAATTACTTTAAGATTAACATGTCTGAAAGTGAATAAGCCTCTTTCTTTATCAAAAGAACCGTTACTATTCCACATCCCTTTAATTAGCTCTATGAGCTGTTTATCAGAGGCATTAATTACCCAATCAGGGATCTTAAGCCCATAAATACTATCTCCAAACAAAGAAGATAATGATTTTGTAAATGCTGGGATCTTATTAATAATTAATTCTGTATTATTCCTATTTATGGAACTAAAGTATTTATTATCTCCAAAATACCTTTCTAAAAGAGTATTCGAATCAATTAACGCGTTTTCTCGATTTTTGACATTAGAATCAAAAATACTGCTTGCTGATAAATAATATCCTATCAACCGGAAAAAGTCATTATCAATAGTAATTTTTTTCTTAATTTCTCCACCGTTAGCCGTTATAATGAGCTCTTTAGGAGGAAGTTTTTCTAAATTTCTATTTGGGACAGGGATTGCTAAGTAATCTGTTTCTTTAATATCTGTAGCTTGTTTCCACATTGGTTTTAAGTTATTTTCTTTATCATTAATTCTTTCAGCTGGGAGGATTAAAAGAGGATGTTCCTCTGTCACCACTAATTTCTTAGTACTATCTCCTTCATGCTTGATACTGAAAATTTGCCCATTATATTTTCGTCGTAATGTATTGTATACCCTCTCAAACCTCCCATTATGAGTTAGCACTTCATCTCCTTTTTCTACAAATTCAATAGGTTTTTCTCCTTCCCTTGTCCTGACCATTGCCCCTTCTAAGAAACATCCTTCAATGTAGTGAGCATCACTTCCTTCTTCTACAATAATTAATGTTCTTTCAAATTGCCCCGCGCGTTGGGCATTAATCCTAAAATATGCTTGTAGTGGAAAGTCAACTTTAGTGCTTTTGGGTATGTAAACAAAAGACCCTCCACTCCATACTGCGCTATTTAGTGCTGTAAATTTATTATCTCCTGGAGGAACCACCGTGGCAAAATATTTCTTAAATATCTCAGGATATTCTTGTAAAGCTTGATCTGTACCTAAAAAAATGACTCCTTGTTGCTCTAGTTCTTTAGCAAGAGAATGATAAACTAGTTCGCTGTCGTACTGAGCACCAACACCTGCCAGAAATTTTCTTTCTGCCTCTGGAATCCCGAGCTTATCAAATGTTTCTTTAATTTCTTCGGGGACTTCTTCCCAAGTACGTTCTGAACGCTCAGTTGGGCGTAGGTAATATCTAATTTTTTCAAAATTAATTCGACTTAAATCAGGTCCCCATTTAGGCATTGGAAGTTTTTTGAAAATACGAAATGCTTTAAGTCTGAATTCGAGCATCCAGTCTGGCTCGCCTTTTATTTCAGATATTTCTCTAATGATTTCTTCATTTAGTCCTTCTGGGGTCTCATATACATATTTTACGTTATCTTTGAAATCATATTTGGAATAATCAAAATTCAAGTCTTCTTTATCAATAATTTTAATCACCCATGGTGGTTGATTTCGTCTTCCCTAAATATTTATTTAGTGTTAGATTTAAGAGGTCTTGCTTCTTTGTTAAATTTTTAGTAAATTCTTTTACTTAATTATCTATATCTCTCAACATATAACATAAAAGACAAGTTTGACTATTCTTTGCTTTATACATGAGTTTGTAATTAATTAGTTGATCTTAAGAGGAATTATATTCCAATACTTTATCATATTCGAACTATTAGTATTGTTTTCTCTACGTAGCCACAATGGGCTTCCTAGCTAACTAATAATACTACTATAAAAAAAGCTATTAGTATCGAATCTCATTATCTATTTCTCGTAAATAGAATTTTTAGCGACAGAGTTAAGATTAAAAAAAAGGTTAAAATTAAAAATCAGGGTTTCTCCCAAAAACAAAAAATCGGGTTCTAGTTCCCGCTACAAACTTAATCCAATTCATTTCCCATCCCAGATCTATACCTTTAGAAAAAACTTTTTCAGCTCTAAATTTTTTATCAAGCATAATAAAACAATACTTTATAATCCCAATCTCTTTTGCTTCAGATAAAATATTGATTGAAAACTCAATTCCCCCCCTACCACCAATTAGTTCTTTTTCTCTCCCTTGAAAACCTCTATCTTTAAAGACTAAATGTGTGTCTTTTGTTTCATAATATGGTGGGAATGTAAGTACAAAATCAAAGAGAGTATCAGCACTTGAAAAATCAATAATCCCTTTAATTAGTTCCCCTTTACTTTTTAGCAAAGTTATTTTTTCAAAAAGATTGTTTTTAGCAATATTCTTCTGGGCCCAATAAAAGGAATCCTCATCTATTTCTGTAGCAATCATGTTAAAATTATTTTTAGCCAATAACATAGTATTAATCGCAGTAGCCCCTGTCCCAATCTCAATTCCTTTTTTAAACGGTTTTTTAGAATTCAAAATAACTTCTTTTATTATCTCTACGGCTTTAATTCTTAGCCCTGCAGTTGGAATCAAAAATCCTTCTGGAATAAAAACTTCAATTCCTGCAAGTTCTGAAAAAATAAATCGATTGTATTCTCTTAAGGCGTGGGGATCTCCAAGATCAATCCTTCCATTATTATTCGCAAAACGTTCTAGTTTTTTGTCCATTTGAATGGCTTTTTTCAATGGAACCCCAAAGTTACGTAAATCAATAGTTTTTAGTGGTGCTCCCATTATACTACTACTCATATGTTAATAACCTCTTAATTATCAACTATGTATCTATTTTTGTTTTGAAATCTAATTCTCCTGCTTCATATAGTACCGCACATACTTTACAGATTTCTCCTGCAGTTGGATTTCCACAAATTTTACATTCTTTTAGAGGCCTTTCCTTTCTTTCTTGTTGTTTTAATAGCTCAGAGAGCTCTGCACCCATTCTTACTAAATTGAATAATGCCCCTGGATTTCTTTCCAAGTACATCTGGAGCATGTCTCTAATAACCCCCCTATCTGCTTCTACAGCATGTGGGCAAGGCATTTCTTGATATTGTAGGCCGTTAAAAACAGCATAGAGAACAATTTCAGGTTCAGGTGTAAGCATAAATGGTTTTATGCGTGGCACGAATTTCTCATGCTTAAAAACAGGTTCATAATCATTTCTTCCGAATCTTCCTAAATCCCCGCGGAGCATGTTCATTAACACGGTTTGTGCTTCATCATCCAAATTATGAGCAGTTGCAAGTTTATTAGCACCAACTCTCAATGCTGCCTCATTAAGTGCCCTGCGTCTTAAAATCCCACAATAAGCACAAGCACCTTTTCTATCACCTTGTTTATTTTCTAAAGTGACAAGCAAATCATCTAAACCTTGCCCAAAAAATTCTTCAAAACTAAAAATATTATGCTCGACTCCTAGTTCCTCCGCATGACGAATTGCTATTTCCAGGCTTTCTTCTCTATATCCCCTAATTCCCTCATCGATAGTAACTGCAATAAGTTTTGACCTTGGAAAGTTTCTCATTAATTTAGATAACACATGAAGCAAAACAACAGAATCTTTTCCCCCACTAAGGCCAATTGCTACTTTATCATGAGGCTGGAGCATTTTGAATTTAGAGATAGTCCTTTTTACTCTATTAATAAATGATTTATTAAAGTGAGCTAAACATAGCGGTTTTTTCTCGTAAGGCCTTGAATATACAGCTTCCCGATTACAGTAATAACATTTAACCATTCTATTCGCCAGCCTACAATCTTAATTAAACTTATTGACTTCTCTTATATTTTAACTCTGTTAGAAGAAAGTCTTCTTCCAAAATGTAGGGATTAGATCTAACTATTTCATTTTTTATATTGTTGTGTTATAGTAGAGCATATACATATCGAATGTCGAACTGAGATCGCTCGTAACACCCTGTGGAGGAAAATCCCTTGCGAAAACAAGGGGTGATTAAAGCAATGGAAATTGGGCAAGAAATCCACTATTTCTAATGGTTAGAGGAATGCTCATAATAAACCTTAAAAACTACCATATAGGTTGGTTAATATTAGAGCGTATAACCACTTCCTATTCTGAATACTGTGAATACAGGTGCGAAATGGTATGTATTCTATTTATAAACACCTATACGACTAACTACACAACTTCAGGCGTTGGTGTATGTCAGCAATGGAGAAGCAGTTCCCCCACGAATACATTATTTTAGTCTCCGTTTTCTCCAAGAAACTTGAACACTTCTTTATTTATGAATATCTACTTATTATCAATTTTCAGTTTGCTTCGAAAAAACTTTTTTGTTCGTCAAGTAGAAAACCTAATTTTATCTCGAGTTAATAAGTTTTCAGACATGAACTGGATTTGGTTTTTAATTATCATTGGGATTTTTTGGATATTTCTATACTTAATCTCAAAACAATTTGGTCTTTCAAAATATGGAATAATTGTAGCTCCTTTTATTCTAATAATTAAAACTACAAAACTTAATAAGGCAATTGAAAAGATCTCTTTGAAATACCAAAAAGAATTCACATTACTTTTTAAAATAGGTACTTATCTTTATTACATATTACTAATAATCTCATTAACGGGTCTATCTATAAACATTATTCATCACTTTTTTTTCAGTAAAAGTGAAAGTGTTGGATTAGTACCCCTAATCCCTGGAATAACTCTTTCTTTGAAACGTTTTGTTTATTTTATCTTTCCCCTTAGCATAGCTCTTCTTGCCCATGAAATTGCCCATGGTATTGCAGCAATTAACGAAAAGATTAGTGTAAAAGGAATAGGTATATTTATATTCTTAATTATGCTAATTGCAGCATTCGTTGAGCTAGATCAAGGGGAATTAGAAAAATCTGACAAAAATTCAAGAAAAAGAGTATACGCTGCAGGAATTACTGCTAATATTTTATTAGCTACACTTTTTGTTCCTTTAATAGGGGTAAATAATATCTTTACTTCTCAGTTTTATGAACAAGGAGATGGTATTTTAGTAGTTGGAGTTAGAACTGATAGCCCCGCAGAAAAAGCTGGAATCAAGGAAGGAATAGTTATTATCGGGATATTAATTACAAAAAATAATTCCTATATCCAAACTCCAACTGTAGAAAAACTGGTTTTTGTAATGAATTCTTTAGAAAACGGAGAAATAATAATTATCCTCACATTAGAACAACAAAATTATACATTAGTTACTCCTCCAAGTACTCCTGTTAAAAACAGTATTGATGGTGGAAGATTTGGTTTGCTATTATTTCAGTACATGAAACCAAAGTACTCGTTTTTATCTCCAAAATTGCCTTATATTATACAAGAAGAAATATTTCTAACAATAAATCTAAACTTAGTACTTGCTTTGATAAATGTACTACCCATTATTGTTTTTGATGGAGGTAAATTTCTCTATTTAGTAGCAGAGGGTTCCCCCAATAGAAAAAAGTTATTTAATTTACTTCAATTATTAAGTCTTGTATTAATTGTCCTAAATGTATTCATTTCTTTTTAGTTTGATTTTTAATTCTATCTGCGGGGAGTCCCCTTTTTTCTGGGAAGGTGAAGCAGGGATGAGCACTGATAATATTATATGTTTGTTTTAAGAAAGTTATCTTTGCATGGATGGGATGCCCCGTAGCGCTTGTGAAGAGGATCTCCTCGAAATCTGCCCCGAATGGTACATTGCAATAAATATAATGAAAGTTGTTTTAGGACAAAGCCTTTTTTATGAAACAGGAAGCCATTGCAAAAGCAATGGGTAGTTCAATTTAAAGAAAAGCGTAATAATGCAATAATTCCCGTTAATCCCTCAATTGTTTTCCCGGTATCATGTAAAGAGCTCATAATAGTAATTTTCCCCCCACTATTTTTGACCAGTTTAATTATTTTTTCAACTTTTTCCCGCGTAGTTGGATCCATAAATAGCCTATCTAAAACTAATAAGTGCTCAACAGCGCCATAAGTTGCCGCTTTTTCTACTTCTTCCCATCCATAGGCGATAGTACCAAGGTTTTTTCCTAATCTTTTCAATACTTCTTTAACTAGTTCAGACTCATAACTTGCTCTTCTTTCTTCAGCTACTTTCGCAGGAAGACCTCGCGATAATACTTCTGTAATTCCCGTTTTACTACCAGTTGACGCTGAAACATCCATTATAATTGGTTTTAGTTCAGGGGCCCTTTTAATAGCATATTCTATGAAATCATTTTTCCAAAACCCTGGCCCTGCAATTACAATTAAATCAGGTTCATATTCTTTTTTCAGCTGTAATAAATAGTTAGTTAAGTAAGACCAGAACTGCTTTATATCTTCTTCATATTCATTCACAGAAGAACTTTTTCTAGTTAAAGATGGAGAAAAATTAGATACGTATCTGGTAGAATAATTATTAACTAATGCAATAGTAGCTTCATCAGAATCTAAAGCCATGATTATTAACGGTGCCTTTTTAGAGGCCTGAACTGCTTCTTCTAATCTCTCTAAATCGTTTTTTTCCCATTTTTCTTTTTGAATAGTTATTTGTTCTCGAGGAACAATAGTTAATGTGTGATGGGAATAAAGATCTATTTTGTCTTCCGGCCCCTCAACAATAATTCCTTGTATTCTTATTGCTTCAGACATCCCTATTAGCTCAACTTTTTCAACCTTTATTCCCAAAGTAAAAGTTTCTCTACGCCCCTCATCAGGTCTAACGCTATCTTGAGACGTTCGTCTAATTCTCCTAGTGGTTTTTGCATAAACAATATCCTCTGGTTTAATTATTAGCGAAAGTAAATAAATATCATCTGCATTTTCCGGGATGAGCTGTATAATTCCTTTTTTCAAGTCTTTTTTCTTAATATGCATATGTCTACAGATTAGTATTATTAACAATAATTAATTTGTATGACGCAATAATATTAACAACTAGAAATGAGCAAACCAGGCATTAATGCAGAACGCGAATTAGTTCATCTCCTATGGGATAATGGTTTTGCAGTAATGAGAGCTCCTGTCTCAGGAGGAGCAACAAAAATGCCTCGCCCAGACCTTATTGCAGGCAAATCTTTAATCGGAAAAATATATGCAATAGAATTAAAAGTCACGAAGGCAAATAGAGTATACCTAGAACAAAAGGAAGTGGATGACCTAATATTCTTTGCTAAACGTTTCGGTGCAGAGCCATTAATATGCGTTAAATTTAAGGGGAAACGTTTGGGATATTTATTTATAAAACCAGAATTACTACGTAGGACTAAGAATGGAAATTACGTTGTGGACTTAGACTTTGCAATTTCAAGGGGAGATGATATAACTGCGATTTCAGAAGGAATCTTTCAACAAAGATTTGATGATTATTATAATAATGATGGAAACGAGGCGAAATAAATGTTACAACCCATCTATGTTCGGAAATTGACTCCTAAAGATGCTAATTCAGTTATTTATCTAGAAAATATCTGTTTTGAATATCCACTTGGGGAATACACAATTCATGCTTATCTTAATGCTACTAATAACATAAGTATTGGCGCATTTGAAGGTGAACAACTTGTAGGGGCATTATTATGTAATTTTGATTCTCATGAGGGACATATTGTTTTAGTAGCGGTACATCCTAATTATCGGAGACGAGGAATTGCCAAGACACTTTTGCATACCATAGAAAAATACGCCTTAGAAAAGCTTACTAGGCATCTAAGATTAGAAGTGAATATAGCAAATACTCCTGCAATATTATTATATCGAAAATTAGGGTATAATGCAGTAAGTATCATTAATGAGTATTATGAAAATGGGGATGATGCTTATCTAATGATTAAACAATTATTATAATCATAAATATAATCATAAACATAAATAACATGGTTAATTCAAAAATAAGTAAGAAGAATTTTAATTTTAACTTGATTAGCGTGAATCTCTTTTTTCTGGAAAAATGTAGCAAGGATGAAAGACAATAATATTTTATATGGTTATATAATTATTATGGATTGATTAGGAGTAATCATAGATCTATTCCGAGCCAGACCGTTTACTTACAATAAAGGGAGTGGTTTGGAGGCAAGTGTTCTTGATGAAACAGGAAGCCCTTTGCCAAAGCAAGGGGTAGTTCACACAAAAATAAACCACGTAAAAAATTGATAATGTAAATAATGTAAAAACATATCTAAAAATAAAAACTAAGCATTAAATTTAATCTTGGAGGGCCAGTGGTGAAACTAAGTAAAAAAGGAGCAATAACTATTCCTTCTGTTTTTAGAAATGACTTGGGATGGGAAGCTGGGGACGATCTTTCAGTTACAAGAATTGGAGATATTATTATAATACAAAAATTGTTGAAAATAAATGAAAGCTTGGAGTTCCTTAGAAAAAATAAGGATAAAATTTTGTCAAAAGAAGTTTCTCCTAAAGAAATAAAAGATCTTGTTTGGGGCTTAATCGGACAGCAACTAGTTTCCGCAGAAGATAAAGTAATAAATAGAACTGAAAATAAGGCCGTAATTCTGCCTGGGATAAGTAAAATTTTCAATGAAACCGTGGAACAAATAGTTTCAACATGGCAATTGTGGAAACAAGGTAAATTTAATACTTTTTTCTATGAATTGTCTTCAATGTTTGAAATTTCTTATCCAAGTTTAATTACTCATTCTGTAACTCGCCTGAAAGTATTATTAGAAACAGAAAAACGCAATGGTGACGTCGATCCCGTAGTTTTATTCTCAGTTCCTATAGGGAGGGCTCTTGAAATGTTCCAAAGAAAAACAGCAGATCTAGTTACGGCGGATCTTAAAGCATCATTAGAGCTTCAAGACAAAATAGAGATTAGTCAAACGGATCTTGAATCAATACTATACGGAATAAATGCTTTTGAATCTACTTTGTTACTATCCTTACAATTTGCTAGGCAAATTGCCAAAGTAGAAAGAAACGCTTTTGGCCTAATAGAATATCAAAAAGAAAAGAAAAAAGTCTTGGAAGCTGTTAAAATGGTCGTTATGGAGCCTAAAGAAAAGCGTAAAGCAATTAAATCTGCAAAAGAAAGGCTTGTACCTCCAGAGCCGCCTAATTTACCTTCAAAAAGTAATGATGGTAATTCCTAATCATCCCCATTTCTCAGATCGCTATTAATTCGTCCTCTATGCAATTAAAATCCCAATTTCATATTATTAATTATTTTCTTTTTGAAATCTTTATATCATTGTGTCAAGAATATTACGTTGACCTGAATGTCATCAAAAGTTACCTTGTTACAATTCTTAGTGTTTCTACTTGACGCTCTTGGAAATAATAATCCAAAAACAAAGGATAGTGCTGTTACAAAGTTAGATGCATTACTAGGAAATAACTGGGCGTTGTTACCAGTTACTTCTTCAACAATGCTAGCAGTTATATTCGTCTTAATCCAGGTTCTTGAACCACTTGGTATCACTCCTAAAAATATTGCTTTGACTGCAATCGATCTTGCAGAACAATTAGGAGAATCTGAAGCCGCAAAAGAAGTAGGGGACAAAGTCAAAAATATGGCTAAAATAACATCTGAAATGTTTGAACAAGCCTTACAAAAAATAAATCTAAACAAAGCAAAAGAGACAATGAAAAAGAGCTTAGATAATGTTGCAGATAAGACAAAAGAAGCTTTAAATTCCCTGTCAAAGCTAAAAAAGAAGAAAAAAGAGTGAGACCTAAAAATGCAATGTTTTTATTAAAATTAAATTAAATTAGTTGTAAAAAACCTAATTGTTCTTGGGAACTAATCCTTTTTTATGTAGGTATAAATAATATTTTATTTGATAAATTATAAACATAGAATAATATTTTCACATATAATAGAATTTTTTCAAGGAATACTGTGTTTAAAGTGCTATTATTAGTTCCACTATTTTTAATTGGTGTGGAAATATTTTTCTGTAACTTCGTATCATACTTAAACGGTGGTCAAATAAAATGACAATCGCGTTTATCCTAATTAATGCAGAAACTGGAAAGGAACGAGAAGTCCTAGAAAAATTAAAACAAATACCAGTAACTAGGGAAGGACACTTGATTTTGGGCTCATTTGATATAATCATTAAAGTAGAAGTAGAAAGTACAAAACAATTACGAGAATTAATTACTGGTGAAATTCGTAAAATTGATGGCGTAGGTTCAACAATGACAATAATCGCAGTATAAAAATCATTGCTTAACTCTGTCGGTAAAAAGACTTCCTCCGAAGAATAGGAAACAATAGCCGACAATTTAATATTTTATGTTGTGGTGTTGCATCAAAACATTTTGAAGGCAGACTAAGTTAATTCACCTTTAGCTCTTGTTCTGTGGAGATAAAAACTCTCTTTCGAATCATTTTTGCAAGGAAGTGGTTTTGGAGTAAGTTTTCTATAAAAAGCAGGAAGCCCCTCGCAAAAGCAAGGGGTAATTCACATGAAGATGCACATAATAATGCCCTGAAATCAACTTTTTTTCGCGAAATTATATATGGTATATATTTATTTCGGAAATGAAACGCTTTAAAACTATTTTTTTAGTTTGTAATCTTAGTTGTAATCTTTAGATAATTTTAAATCGTTTTATTCGATCTCGAGCTTAACTAAGAATCATTTACCGCATAGACCGCTGGGCTTTGCCCATCGGTAGCGGGGGTAATAATATGGACGATGAATCATTGAAAAAAGCAATTAGTAAAGCCATAAAAAAAGCTCCTAAAAGAAACTTTCTCGAGACAGTGGAGCTAGCAATAAATTTGAAAGACATTGACTTGCGTGATCCATCAAAAAGGTTTACCGCGCAAGTATTGTTGCCACACAAGCCTAACAAAGACGTTTCAATCGCTGTTATCGGGGATGACGCTTTTCTGCAGAAAGCTAAAGATGCGGGATTCAACGAGATGATTAGTAAGGAACGCTTAGATGAACTTGCTCGGAACCCTAAAGAAGCAAGAAAAGTAGTGAAAAGAAATGACTTCTTCATTGCTTTGGCCCCAATGATGCCTTTAGTAGGTAAAACTCTAGGTCGCTTCCTGGGTCCGAGAGGAAAAATGCCGACTCCTGTCCCACCAAATGCTGATCCCGCAGTTTTCTTAAATCGCTTATCTAGAACTGTAAGCTTAAGATTAAGGCAAAACCCTGTTATTCATGCGAAGATTGGGACAAAAGATCAACCCATAGAAGAACTAGTAGAAAATGCCAAAGCGGTACTAAGAGAAGTTGAACGTCGCTTAGACCAAGGAGAACGCAACGTAAAGAGCCTTTATGTCAAAACGACTATGGGGCCTTCTGTAAAGGTTGGTGAAGCATAATGTCCGCAACAGCTCAAGCAACAAAAAAAATAGATCCCCGAAAAATCGAGACCGTCGATAATCTTGTCAAACTACTTGAACAATATTCAACAATAGCGCTAGTTAAAATCGAAGGTATTGTCTCTAGCGCAATGCATCAAATAAGAAAGGACCTTCGGGGAGAAGCTCAGATAGTAATGGCCAAAAATACGTTAATGAAGTTGGCCATTGATCGTGTGAAAGACAAAAAGCCGGGGCTAGAGGCTCTAAAAGAATACATAAAAGGCCCAGCAGCCTTTTTGTTAACAAACACTAATCCATTTAAGATCGCGACTTTCTTGGATAAAAAGAAATTACCTGCACCTGCAAAGGCAGGGATGATCGCTCCAAATGACGTATTAGTGACTAAAAGAAACACAGGTATCCCACCCGGCCCTGTAATTGGTGAGTTAAATGCAGTAGGTCTACCCACTCGTATCGAGCAGGGAACTATTGCTATTACAAAAGATACGGTTGTACTCAAAAAAGGAGAAAAAGTAAGCAGGACACTCGCAGCAGTTCTCAGCCGTTTAGAAATAATGCCTTTTCAGGTAGGTATTATTGTTGAAGCGGCATGGGACAATGGAGACGTAATTGATGGCGCTACACTAGTAGTAGATTTTGAAGAAATCCAACAATTAATGATTGCTGCACATCAACAAGCAATGAATCTAGCTGTAAATGCTCCAATATATGTGTCCGAAGCAATGCCATTCATCATTGCGAAAGCCCAACGCGAAGCATTGTCCTTGGCAGCAGAAGCAGGTTATCTATCACCAGATACTGCTTCCTTCGTCCTTGGACGTGCAGAAGGCAAAGCAAGAGGCTTGATCGCTTACATCCTCTCCAAAAAACCCGATGCCTTGCCTGAAGACTATGCTCAACTAGCAGCGACTGCTGCAGTAGCCACAACCAGTACAACTACAGAGACCAAGGAAGAAGAAACAGAAGAAGAGAAAGAAGAAGAAATCTCCGAAGAAGATGTTGGTCTTGGAGGTCTCTTTGGCTAATCTCTCAAACAAGTCAAATACCCAAATATCCAAAAACAAGTATGAAAGAGGTTGAAACAAGATGCAATACATATATGCTGCCTTAATACTCCACAAAAGTGGAAAAGAAATAACTGAAGAAGGAATCACAAAAATATTAGAAGCTGCAGGCATTGAGGTTGATGCTTCCCGCGTAAAACAAGTCGTAGCAGCACTCGCTGACATCGACATTGATGAAGCACTATCTCAAGCAGTCATGGCCGCTCCTGTCGCTGCTGCTGGTGCACCAGCAGGAGGAGGAGCAACAGCTGCTGCTGCAGAAGAAACAAAAGAAGAAGAGAAAGAAGAAGAAATATCTGAAGAGGATGTAGGACTCGGCAACCTCTTTGGATAAAATAAAAATAATAAACCTTCTTTTCTCTTCCTTTCTCATTTCCAAAAAATATTTTTTAATTTGATTTTATTTATTAACAAATTATAAATTTATGACTTTTCAACCAAAAAAGGTTTATTTGTGAATAGACAAAGCAGTTATTGATGTTCCTTTTATTGTCTAAAAACCGTAAAGCTACTCATAATATTCTTTCAACAATGGTAATATTCCTTTTAATGACTATTGGAGTAACCTATATGACTGTCCAAGTTGCTCCGATATTAAGGACATTACAAAAAGGAACATCGGAAAAAACTCAAGAAGCTGTTTTTTATTCAATTGCAGAACAAATTGATGCGTTTCTATATGCTGACACGGGATATTCAATAACAGTTCCCATTAACAATCCATATCACTTAAGATATAACTTAGACATGGATCATACATTAAAAATCCAGATTACAGGAACAACAAACACACCAACATTAACTTATAATTGGGGATTACTAAATGCAACACTATTCACCAATCAAGCACAAAAAGCATTACCACCATATTTATTCCGTGGGGGCAGTGGTTTTGGACTTACCTCATTAATTAATGCACAGTCAACTAATTCTGAGGGAGAAAATACCGTGTTTTTCATACAACAATTAAAAGATGGGACTATTCAATATGTTGTAATGCCTAGAGTATTTGCTACAACAATTAGTTCTCGTGCAGGCTTCGCAGACTTAATAATTTATGTACTAACATTAGTAACTTTGGATGACGATACTGGAAAAACAGTTGGATTTCCAAATGACTTACCCCAATTGACTTTAAATATGACCGTATCATCAAGAACCACTTTCCGCCAGGGGTTAGGAACAACAAATGGGCCATTAACACTCCAGCAAACTTATGATGGTCATGAACTAGAAAACATTGTTTTTCCGGATGTCCCAACTGGAACAGTTATTACATTAAAACTTGTAGAAATCACTCTGCAATTAAGTACTCTTTAAAGACAAGATCAATTAAGGAAAGAATCTGTACTCGCATATTGCCCGAACAGATTCTGAAAAGGAAAAGGAAAGAGTGGTATGAGGTTAGCAGATATTGGTGAAAATAAAATATTACGACGTCTCCGAGAATTCATATCCAAAAAGAATCTGTTACCAGACGATGATTCCAGTGCAATGATCATTGAGGAGCTTGTAAACTCCTTGAGTAATTCATCGATCGTTGTAAATACCGATGGTTTTGTTGAAAGTACCGATGCTCCTTTAGGAATGATGCCTATTCATTATGGGGAAAAAGTTGCTCATATGACTCTAAGCGATATTTTCGTTAAAGGAGTACAGCCTATCGGTTTTTTGTTATCTGCGTCCATACCCAAAAATGATTCTTTTATTAAATTATATGAGATAGTAGAAGGTGCCGTTAGTTTCTGCAAAAAATTTGATGTTGCTTTTTTAGGTGGAGACCTAAATGAATCAAAGGATTTGGTTCTGGATGGTTTTGCATTTGGTTTTTCACCAGAACAGTCTATAATTCCTAGAAGGGGGGCTAAAAAAACTAATCTAATAGTAACAATCCCTTGGTTTGGATATGCCTCAATAGGTCTTAATTTTTTACTAAGCCAAATTGACATTGATTTGTCAAGCGAATTACTAAAAAAAAGTGTTAAAGAAGTGTATTCTCCTACACCATGGTTTAAAGAATTCATGAATGTAAAAAATCTGGTAAAAATAACAAGTTCAATAGATTCTAGCGACGGTCTTGCAAAGTCTCTAAATATTTTAGCAAAACAAAATAATTCTGCAATAGCAATCCATACTCTTCCATTAGCAGACGAACTAAAAAATGCAGTTCCTAAACAATATCATTTTATGTTTACAATGTTTGGTGGGGAAGAATTTATTCCAATATTTACTATTCCTAAAAAAGAAGAAAAAGACTTACCCGAGCCTTTCATAGTAATTGGTAAATTAACACGGAACAAGGGGCCACCCAAAGTCTATTTTGAGAATGAAAACGGTAAAAAACAAGAAATCCCCGACAAAGGTTGGAGTCATTTTATATAAACAAAGAAAACAAGAGAATCACTTTTTAGAACTTATATAACAAATTATTTTGTCAACGTTTCAATAGTGGAAAAAATAGTTTCAACTTCCTCTAAGGTATTATAGCCATGAGGAGAAAATCTGACTCCTTTTTCCCTGTGAGAAACAGCTATCTTCAATTTTTTAAGTTCTTCAACTATTTTAACAGCGTCTGGTATCATTACTTTTACAATCGCTCCTCTTTCTTTATCACTCAAGGGAGAACCAATCTCAAATCCCATTTCTTCAGATCTCTTAATTATTTCGTTTCCGATTTTTAAGGTTTGTTTTCTAATCTGATTAAGCCCTACATCCACTAATAACTCTAAAGAAGGTCTCAAAGTAAAGGTCATAATGTTTATATGTGGTTGGAGTCTTCGACCACCTTTCAATGGTTCATATGAATGATGGGACATGTTTAAGTATTCCTTATCACTAAGCCAGGCTGCGACAATAGGGTTCAATTTATCGATCCACTCTTCACTTACAAAAGCAATTCCTGTCATAAAAGGACCCAACAACCATTTATATCCCCCAGCAACGACTCCGTCGACACCCCAGTTGTCGGCTTTAAATTCCATAGTCCCCAAGCTCTGAATCGCGTCGACAATTAAGAACCCACCTTGCTCGTGGATAAGTTCTGAAAGCTTTTTTAAGTCTGTCATATAACCATTAGAAAATTGTACATGAGAAACAGCTACTAACCTGGTATTCTCATCTATTTTTTCTTCATATTTCTCAATTGGTAATTGTCCTTTTTCATTTTCTACGACTTTTAGTTCTCTGTCGGTTCTTTTTGCTAAGACTTGATATGGATAAGAGTTCTGGGTAAACTCCATATCAGTTATAACAATATTTCCTTTTTTCTCTAAGGGAAGGCCCTCTAAAATTGAAATAATTCCTTGATGAGTTGAAGAGGGGAAGAAAATATTATTCCAGTTTTTAGTACCAATAATCTTAGCACCGATTTTCTGGAACTCTTCATAGTCTTGATCTAAAGTACTGAAGTCCTCTTTCATACTCCCATGAAACATTTTGTTATTTAACGCCTCTAATTGAGCTAAAAAGGTCTCTTTAGGCAAAGGTCCAACGGAAGCATGATTAAAATAAGTCCATTCTTTTATAATATTCATCTGTTTTCTAAAATATTCGACATTCATAATAATCACTCAACAAGTGAATAATAAACATCTCTCTAAAATCTGTTCTAAATTAAACAAAATAAAGTTAAGTAAACTACCCCTTGCTTTTGCTAGACTTCTTGCTTCACGGAAAATTTACCTTAAAATTGCTTCTTTATAAGGAATAATCTGGTTTGGAGTAGATCTATGATTACTCCTAATCAATCCATAATAATTATATAACCATTAAAATATTATTGTCTTTCATCCTTGCTACATTTTTCCAGAAAAAAGAGATTCACGCTAATCAAGTTAAAATTGTTATTGAAAAAAAGAAAGTTTGTAGAACGTTTTATTTCTTACAAAGGATCAATTCTTACTGCGGCAACTTTAAATTCAGGGATCTTGCTATATGGATCAAGAACGTCATTAGTTAGTAAATTAATAGCTGCTTCTTTAGAGTGAAATGTCATAAATACAGTACCTTTTAGTATTCTGTCTGTAACTTTAACTATTGTCTC
>Ga0256835_1000281_pt1 | contig 40567 bp, 46 predicted proteins | sample PIR30metaG_FD_185972 | JGI IMG/M metagenome (GOLD analysis project Ga0256835, IMG submission 185972) | Hydrothermal vent microbial communities from East Pacific Rise, Pacific Ocean - PIR-30 | ecosystem: Environmental > Aquatic > Marine > Hydrothermal vents | place: Pacific Ocean: East Pacific...
GGGTAGGGCTCCGGAGTGATCGAGATGGGCGTGGGTCACCACCACGGCATCTAGTTCGTCCAGCCTGAATATGGGAAGATCGAATCTCGGGAAGGGATTTCTACCACCCACACTTATTCCACTGTCCAAGAGCACGGTGCTCTCATCCGTGTGAACTAGGATGGCGCTCCTGCCCACCTCCCTAGCCGCCCCCAGGAATGTAACGAACAGGCCCCTATCGGCTCCCACTGGAGGCCTATATATCCTAGCAGAGAGCCTCTTGAGGATCCTCTTCCTCTCGACAGATCCGGAGATCAGTATGTTGTAGAAGGTCTCCAAGAAGGCCGATTTTATCGTGGGGGCCCTTATTATGATGGGTCTCCACCCTGTCTCCTTCAGGATCTCCAGTATATTCGAACCGCCCTTCCCGACGACGTAGCCTGTTCTCTTCGCAATTATGTATACTTCGTTCGTCTCGTGAACAAATTTTATATCAATTATCTCTGCTTTCTGAGGAACTAGCTTCCTTATGAATTCTATGGTAGAATTCTCATCCTTAAGGGGTTTCGATGCAAGCACTATGATCTTCTTCTTCAAAGTCTTCGCGGCATTGGTGATGGCATCGGGTATGTCTAAGATCTCCCTAGGGTTCTCCGCGTAGACCACGACGAAAGGCCCTTCTAACTCGACCTTGGTTATCTTGGCGTACCGGGAGAGGTATTCTTTTACTCTCCTTTTTAGCTGTTCTACGGGCTGCAATCAGACACCCTCATCCCGAAAGCTCCTTCCACAATCTAGTGACCTCCTCTCTAGAGAGGAACCTCACACCATCCTTATCTATGACCACAACATCGATCCCATCGCCTGTAGCTGAGTCCCTAGAGAGAGCAGCTATCATTCCAGAGATGACGAGCCTGAGAGCACTCTCCTTATCCATATCAGGGGAATATCCTTCCTCAATGACTGAAATAGCGACAGGAGATCCAGAACCCGTGGCTAGGTAATCCTCCTCGGTCAGCGTCCCGAAGAAGTCTACATTGAATAGGTGTGGTCCTTCCCTATCCACACCCCCCACTATCAAGTGAGCCATGAGGAAATAAGGTCTGTAGTTCCTCAGCATCACAGACAGGAGCTTTGCCATGCCCCTCAAGTTCAAGGGCCTCTCCATATCAAGCTGGTAAAGCTCAGCCATGGCTCTCACATGATTAACTAGGTACTGCCCGTCAGCGACCAGCCCTGAAATGGTAGCAACCGCATAGTCGGTCAGCTGGATGGTCTTCACGGCGCTCTTGCTGGCGACAAAGGTACCACTAGTTGCCCTCTTATCTGAGGCGATTACCACCCCGTCCCTGAACTTGACGCCAACGGTCGTAGTTCCCTTCAGCAGCTTCTCTAGCTGCTCAGGGACATCAGCACGTGCCCCTCCGGTCCTAACATCATGGAGCATAGAACCACCTTTAGGTGAGGCTAAGTAGCTATCCCCTTTCACTAGGGGCAATCGAATTAAAAGGATTCCGCTGAATCAGCACCGGTGCACTTAAATGACTGATGGGGAAAGAGTGGGGCTGGTACCGTCCTCTCTAGCTAAAAGGGGGTTCAAATTCACCTTTGAAGGAGTATCAGAACCTTGTAAGACCTGCAAGCTGAGGTCGGCATGCGTTGATGGGTTGGAGATGGGCAGGGTATACGAGGTAGTGGAGGTTAACAGGAAGAAAAGGTTCCCCTGCCCGCTGCACGGTGAGGTCGTGCTGACCACCCTGAGGAAGGCCCATATCCTCGTAGCCCTACCCTCCGGTCTCATAGAGGGCGCTACAATGCAGTACAAGGGGATGGAGTGCGAAGATATCTCATGCAAGAATTACCCATACTGCAAGCCAGAGGGGGTCGTGCCAGGAGACAAGATAAAGATAGTGAGGGAAGTGGGCCCTCTATCCGGCTGTTCCAAGGTGGTCGGCTTCAAAATATACGAGGTAGAGGTCAGGTGACCTCTCAACCTCTGACCGGGAACTCTCAAGTCTGAGATTCTTCAGCCTCTGATTCCTTCTTGGGAATTTCGAACTCCTCTATGAAGCGGACCTTCTTGACGCTCTTGACATGTCTCATTATCAGAGAGAGGGACCTTATCTTCCTGGAATAGGCATCTCTCAGCACGTACGCCTTGGAAGGAAGCTCGACGGTCACCACGCCCTCCTCCACCTCCTCGACTTTTATGTCCTCCAAGGGCACGTCGAAGGAGTCGGCCACTATGGCCCTCACCTTCTCCAAGTCGTTCTCTATCTTCCTGACCACTTTCCCGGATACCACGAGCTCCCTCCCTGCCAAGGGATGGTTGAAGTCTATGGTCACCCTCCCACCGGTGATGGACTGAATGACCCCTCTCTGCCCGTCCACGTAGACGGTCGCCCCGACTTGAGGCTGGATACCCTCTCTCTCCAGCCTCTTCACCGAGAACACCCTGACCTTCCCCCTATCGTAGGGACCATACGCCTCTTCGGGACTCAGTTTGACCTCGAAGCTCTCTCCTTCGTTGAGATCCTTCAGCGCCTCCATCACCTTGGGGAAGAGGTCCGCCTCCCCTGGAATCACCAGCACTGGCAGGTACACGGACCTCTCGTCGTAGATTCCAGCCTCCTTGGCTATCTCCTCAACAGTGGTCTGGTATATCTTACCTTCCTTCGCGTCCTTTACCGTGAGATCCACTAGGAGGAACGCTTTACCGCTCAAACTCAACACCAAGGAGAGAAAAGGGTGAGAGTATAATAAATTGACCTAACCTTTGACGACGCCTATGGGCCTGAGTCTAGCGACGAGCTTGGCTATGCCGGCGCGATGGGTGACGTTCACGACCTCATCCACATCCTTGTACGCGCCCGGTGCCTCCTCCGCAGCCACTGCGAAGGAAGCGGGCTTTACTATTATGCCCCTCTGAGCGAGCATCTGAACTATCTGGGTGCCCCTATATATCCTCTTGGCCCTAGCCCTGCTCATCACCCTGCCAGCGCCGTGCGCGGTGGTCCCGAAGGACTCGCTCATCGCCTGATGGGTGCCCACCATGAGATAGGAGGCCGTTCCCTGAGATCCGGGAATGAGCACCGGCTGACCGACGTCCCTGTAATCGCTTGGCACTGCTGGATGGCCGGGCGGGAAGGACCTGGTGGCCCCCTTCCTGTGGACATAGACCTTCACCCTCTTCCCGTCTATATCATGCTCCTCCAGCTTCGCTATGTTGTGAGCGACGTCATAGACTAGCCACATGCCCATATCCTCAGCGCTCCTCCCGAACACCCTCTCGAAGGATTCCCTGACCCAGTGGGTTATCATCTGCCTGTTAGCCCAAGCATAATTCGCCGCTCCCCTCATGGCCTTGAAGTACCTCTGAGCGAGCTCCGTGTTGGCATAAGCGCATATCAACTGCTTATCCGGGAGCCTGAAGTCTAAATTCCTGATGTTGGAGAGCATGAGTCTAAGGTAATCGTCTGCCACTTGATGCCCGAATCCCCTGCTTCCAGTGTGGACCATGGCCGTGACCTGCCCCTCGTGGGTTATGCCCATGACCTTCGCCACCTCTGGATCGTATATCCTGTCGACCACTTGGACCTCCAAGAAGTGGTTGCCGCTCCCCAATGTTCCCAGCTGAGGGGCACCCCTCTCCTTCGCCCTCCTGCTTATCACGGAGGGATCAGCTCCCTCCATCATTCCCCCTTCCTCAGCGTGCTCCAAGTCCTTCTCCCATCCATAACCGTGTTCCACGGCCCATCGGGCTCCCATCAGAATGACCTCGTCGAGCTGCTGGGGAGTCAACCTCAGTTTACCTCTACTACCCAGACCCGAGGGGACGTTGGAGAACAGTGTGTCGACCAGCTGCCTCAGCTTGGGCCTGACCTCGTTCTCGCTCAGATCGGTCCTTATCAGCCTGACTCCACAGTTGATGTCGAAACCGACCCCTCCGGGACTAATCACTCCCTCGTAAGCGTCGAAGGCGGCTACTCCCCCTATAGGGAACCCATAGCCCTCATGTATGTCCGGCATGGCTATCGAATACTTGTAAATGCCGGGGAGGGTTGCTACATTAGCCAGCTGCTCCACAGCCCCCCTCTCTATTTGCTTCATCAGCTTCTCACTGGCGAAGACCAGCCCAGGAACCCTCATTCCGGGTTTAAACCCCTTGGGAAGCTCCCATCTGACCTCGTCGATTTTCCTGAAGAGAGACTCCACACCCAAGCTTCCTCACCCGTTAGCTAACCTATGCAACCATATATAAGCTTGTTAACCCTATTCTCAAAGGACGGTGATCTCTCCTGAGGCTTAAAAAGAGCCTGGGCCAGCACATAATGATATCGAGAAAGTGGCTCAGTGTCATGGCGGATCTACTCACAATAAGATCCACTGATTCCGTGATCGAGCTGGGGGCTGGGACGGGAAATCTGAGCGAGGGGATCCTGAAGAGAGGTCCTAAGAGGCTTACACTGGTGGAGAAGGATCCCAGCATGATATGGCATCTCAAATCTAGGTTCTCATCCGATCCCCGGGTGGAAATAGTGGAGAAGGACATCAGGGAGGTTCTACCCATTAGAGGCTACGAGAAGGTGGCTGCCAACCCACCTTACTATTTGTCCTCAATAATTCTAATCGGCCTCGCGAGGAGCGACTTCGAGAGGGCAGTAATGACCTTTCAGAGGGAGTTCGCCGAGAGGATGGTCGCCTCCCCCGGGACCCCAGAATATGGAAGCCTGACGGTGATATCGTCTCTCCTCTTCAACGTGAAGATCGTGGCTATAGTAGGGAAGAGGGCCTTCAAACCTCCACCTAAGGTCGAATCGGCCATAGTGGTGATAGAACCCAAGGATGTGAGACCCGAGGTGAGGGAGGCTATCCTCGAGTACTCAAAGACGATATTCTCTAGGAGGAAGAGAACCCTTAGGAACGTTCTGAGGCCCCTGGTGGGTGAAAAGGTGGAATCAGCTCCCTATGTGGATAAGAGACCGTATCACCTCTCTCCAGAGGAGGTGCTGGAGGTGATACTTTGGCTGAGGGATCTAAGATCAGAGTGAGGGGTCTCGAGATCGAGACTCACAGGGATGTCTACATGCCTGCCGAGGACTCACTGCTCATGCTCGACTCCGTAGATCTGTGGGGAGATCTTAGAGGACTCAAATGCTTGGATGTGGGAACGGGCACTGGTATAGTAGCCATATTCATGGCTAGGAAGGGATGTGAGACCTTTGCAACCGATCTAACCTCCGAGTCGGTGGAATTAACCCGTAGAAACGCAGAACTAAATGGTGTAGACCTCCATGTCACTCAGGGTGACCTAATGAGTCATTTCAGGAGTTCTTCCTTTGATGTCATAACATTCAACCCGCCTTATCTCCCGGAACGCCCGAGCGATGTCAAACTCTCCATATCCTGGGCCGGAGGCTCAATGGGCAGGGAACTCATCGATCGATTCCTCTCCGACCTTCCTCGAGTTATTAAAGAAGGTGGAAGGGCAGCTATATTGCACGCAGACTATAACGAGCCGCGCCTGACTCTAGAGTGGGGAAGGAAGAGGGGGTTCAATTCCCGCATATTAGGCAGGAGGAAGTTAGCATTTCATGAGCTGATTGTTATTGAGCTCAGGCTTAGAAGCCGGAGAGCTGAGCATCCCTGACTTGCTTCACCATCTTATAATGCTTCCTGCATAAGGGAATTTTCTTCCCAGTATCCTCCTTCAGCTTCAGCTTCAACTCTTGAATGAAGGGAAGGAAGGACCTATCCACCTCCTTCGAAGCTGGCTCATTACAACCCTCCACCGCGCACACCTTTTCATCCTTCAAACCGAAGCACCTCCCTCGTAGCGGGCCCGGGGGGACTCGAACCCCCGACCTCCGGCTCCGGAGGCCGGCGCTCTATCCATGCTGAGCTACGGGCCCGGAGAGTAATACCCCGAGTCCGATATAAAATCGCTGTAGGAGCGGAGAGGTCAACCCTTCTTCTTGAACTCGGTATAGCCGCACTTACCGCAGGTGTACCTGTCCTTGTGCTCGGCCATGAAAGAGCCGCATCTCGGGCACATCCTCTTCTTCCTGACCAGCTTGTCCCCTTCAATGGAGTAATACTTCCACACTTGGACGGGTTTGTGCTTCATGAGGATACTCCCTCCCCCTCTCCCTCGTTCCTCTTTATTATGTGGTCCGGCTCTATAAGCAGAGCAAAAGCCCTGCTGTTGTAGGCCATTGCCACGACCTCAGCCTCCTCCTTTCCGTATTCGGTGATAATCCTCCTGATAAAGAGGTTTCCAACGGGCTTCCCGAGCTCTTTGGCCAGAGCCTCCCTTATCTCCTTCCTAGATGGAGTGCCGCCCTCAAACCGCACCCTAGCGATGACCTCTTCCCTCTGCAGCAGTGGATTTTCCCTGCGCCTGACGATCTCCAACTCCATTTTCGCCTCCCGTCTTGCGTTTACCCCTCCAATATATAACCTCTACCTCACCACACCCTCAGGGCGTACATACCTACCTTCTCGTGACCGAGCATCTTAGCGAGTTGGGAGCGCAAAGGGTCCGTGATGGCAACTATACCCTCCCAGTTGTAGGTTAGGTCATCCGATCCGCATACAGGGCATTTGTTCTCGGTGGTGAGAGCCTTACAATTCCTGCAGGCCTTCCATTTAGCCATAAGATCACCTACTCACGGGTCTCCTTTTCTTTCTCCTTCTCCTCTATCTTGCCGAGCTTCGGCTGTCTCATCGTTAAAGAGACCCTGACTATCGGCTCCCCCCTGAGGAGGGCTGCGGGACTCGGCTTACTCACCGTGGTTATCCTGGCCCTGACCCTGTCGCCTTTCCTGAAGGTGATCTTCGCCTTCTTGCTCTGCAGCACTCCCGCCCTATGTATGAAAACGTCATCTCCCAGCTGGGAGATGTGAACGAACCCGCTTATCGGACCTATAGAGACGAACATCCCGTAATCTACGATGTTCTCCACCTCTCCCTCGACTATCTCGTCCTTGAGTGGGAGGTAGGTCAGGACCTTGAACTTCGCCCTGACGTATATGTTCGGGCTACCTATGATGGACTTACCGTGGCTGAGTTCCGTGACCTCAAGCACGTCCAGAACCAAGCCCACATCCCTGAGGTAGCGTCCTATGTACTTCGAGCCGAACTGCTCCCTCAGTATGGATTTAATATCCCCAGTTATATCAGCAGGCCTGATGAAACCGACATCGCTCATCTCCGTTATATAAAACAATTCTTCCATTCCCCCGCTGGCCCTGAGAGGTCTTACCACTCCAGAGATCAGCTTTCCTTACTTAACCTTAACGGATCATCGAGCACCAGTTTCTTCCCCGCCCTGAGGTATATCACGGGAACGCCCTCCTTCAACAGCCTCTCCTTCAACTCCAGATCGAAGGTGGCCACAACAGCTCCCAGCTCCTTAGCCAGTGCCATTACATCGTCATCGGCCTCTCCGCAGTATCTCCCATCCACCGAGATACCATGCTTCTCTATTACCTGCAGGGCAACGCTCGCGGCGACCCTCCTCTTCCCCTTGAGGAAACTTTCCAGTTCCTTGACCACGGATTTGGTGGTGACCAGTCTCGCATTGGGATAGAACTTCCTCAGATCACCCAGACTCAGGAATCTGAGCTCCGTCAAGGCCATTAGGAAGGAGGTGTCTAGGACGATGTACCTCGAATTCAAATCGATCACCCGAGTGGGCCCGGGGGGACTTGAACCCCCGACCTCCCGGTTATCAGCCGGGCGCTCTGACCAGTCTGAGCCACGGGCCCAGTGGACCGGGGGGGACTTGAACCCCCGACCTCCGCCTTGCGAAGGCGGCGCGCTACCAACCTGCGCCACCGGCCCAATGACCAACTACCCACTCCCCTAAATAAAATTTTACAGTCTGAGGATCAGTATTCCCTCAATTCATATCGGAGAACAGCCGCCACGCCGCCTAGAGCTTTGAGCTGCATACCCCATTCAGTACCCGAAGAGATCACGTAGATCTCAGCTCCGCTCTGCTTCCCCATCTCCCCCAAGTGCTCTATTATGTCCACTTCCTCCACCTCGTACACCGTTCCCCCGCAATTCGGGCACTGCCAACCAGATAGAGAGGCCTCCCTGTCCTTCCTGATAATCCTCTGCTCCTCGTAGCCGCACTGCGGGCACCTGATCTTCACCTTCTTCACGGGTATGTCCTCCAGCACTAGGACCTTCTCGGCAGCCCCGGCTTCCAGCGCCCTCTCAACCTCACTTATCCCGTAAGCTACTTTACCTGGCTCTTTGGCCAAGAGTCGGAAGACCTCCTCCACCAAGGCCTTTTCCTTGTAGAGGGAGGACTCCTTCAGCAGATCTTCAGCCTTCATCACTAATTCCCTGACTCCCTGCTCCTCGGTGTAGGATAGGGGTATGTTCGCGATTATCTTCTTCTGCAATCTGTAGTCCAAGAAGTTACCCTCCTCGAACTTTTCTCTAGCATCCCCCGGCCCTCCAATTATTATCCCCTCTAGCTCATCCTCCAACGGCAGGAGAGCCTCGTTCGCCCTCTTCCCCAGCCTCTTGAAGAAGTCGTGAACCCTCTCCTCCCTTATCCTCTCAAACCTCCTCTGGGACTGTCCTCCAGCACTGTGCTTGGGAGGTATGTCCGAGGTGACCCAGTCCACTATCTTGTAGTTGGGACCCCTGAGCACGGCTATGACGCCACCGCCCCTGTCCATAACTATGAGGCCATAGGCCTTCTTTTCCTTAGCCATCTCCTCTAGGGGTTCCACGTAGAACTCGTGATCGCATATGTACTGGAAGGATCTGACAGGTTCCGGTGGCTCTATCACGTAGATCTCGATCTTCTCGGTCCCTCTATCCTTACCCTGAGGTATCGCCCCACAGAAGACGACCAGTCCGTGCTCAGGTACCTTCCGGTAAAGCTTGAGCCTCTGTATTATGCTCTCTATGGCGCTCTGGACATTTTTCCTAGTTAGCTTGTCCTTGATATTGCTCGCTTGATCGTACTCGTCCCTCAGGTACTTTATAACGTCATAAACGTTTCTCCCGGGTGGTATATAGAGGGAAATAAGCTCAGTACCTCTTCCTCTCTTACCCTTCAGCTCTTTTATCAGCTTCTTGAACTCATAGCGCTCGTAGGTTAGGGACAAAGTTTTTCACCCTTACGAGAGGTGGAATGGCATCCGACTTAAAAAACTCCATCAGGTGTAGCATGGTGCCTATGATTCAGGTGGTACTGTTCGAGGACTCGCGGGTCGGTGACATCTCCCCCCTGACCGACCTCACACTGATGCAGGAGATCGTAGTTGGTGGGGTTAAGCAGTTCGAGAGGATGGATAGGTGGCTGGGTACTCGAACGAGATGGCTCGTGAGGGATGGCTACGAGGAGAAGGTCCCTAAGGATAGAAAACCCGATTTCGGAGATCCTGCTCTACTGCTGAATTCTCGTCTGATATCGCCCGAGGTCATGTCCAAGGTCAGGGGTCTGGAACCCGGTGAGGCGTTGGTGAGTAAGGGGCAGGTGGTCGCCGCCAGGGTCAACTCACTCGATTACGATGACAGTCGCATGATCTTCAGAGGGGACGCGGGGACGTTCAAGGTGAGGCCGTGCGATGCTCACCTGCTCACCTCGCCTTGGGACGTCTCCCCGACGTCGATAATCACTCACCTGTCCAAGGACCTGATGGAGTTCTTCAAACCACCCACTAGCAGGGAGTTCGGGGAAATCAGGGTGCTGGGGAACTATCCCGTTAACCTGCCTGAGGAACTAGACCTTCTGGGACCTGTAACGATAGATGCTAGGGAGGGACCTGTAGTCATTGGTGAGGGTGTGCAGATTGAGCCGTACGCTTATCTCAAGGGGCCCCTCTACGTAGGCCCGCACACGGTCATAGTCACCGGCTCTAGGGTTGCTGGGAGCTACATAGGGGTGCATGGGAGGATAGGTGGGGAGGTGACCACTAGCATAGTTTCGGACTATTCGAACAAGTACCACCTGGGATTCTTGGGGCACAGCTACGTCGGCAGGTGGGTGAACATAGGGGCTGGATCCATAACCTCCAACTTGAAGAACACGTACGGCGAGATCAAGGTGGGAGGGGTTCCGACAGGCCTCAATAAAGTGGGCGCATTCATAGGAGATCATGCCAAGCTCTCCATAGGGACATTGACGTACGCGGGAGTCAGGGTCGGTCCCGCATCTCACCTGCACGGTCTAGTACATGAGGATGTACCTCCGTTCACCATCTACGCTAGGAGCCTCGGATGGGGTCTCTACGAGCTGGATCCCGAGTCGGCCATCAGGACCTACAGGAGAATGGCCCCACGCAGAGGCGTGGACCCTGACCCGGTCGAGGAACAGCTCCTCAGGAAGCTCTTCTACGAAACCGAACACCTCAGGAGGAGCAAGGGAGTGAAGAAGGGAAGACTGGTAGTGAGGTAGAGCCGGGTGGGGGATTCGAACCCCCGTCTACGGGTCTGCAGCCCGCTGCCTGAACCGCTCGGCCAACCCGGCCCACCATTGTATGGGGAGACCACCGTAATAAGTTTTGTTCCGAGTCAAAGTTATAAATGGGTTGACCTACAACTACTGAGTGGGGCCCGTAGCTCAGCAAGGATAGAGCGGCGGCCTCCTAAGCCGCAGGTCGGGGGTTCGAGTCCCCCCGGGCCCGCCATGTGCGGCCGTAGTCTAGCCTGGATAGGATGCCGGCCCCCCAAGCCGGCGACCCGGGTTCAAATCCCGGCGGCCGCACCATTCTTGGACTGCTTATGGAACGATGTGCGGGATTCCAGCTTGGAACGCTTAGCCAAGTGGATCAATTGGGTTTAGAATCTTAGAATCGATAGTATCTCAGCAGACTAGCTGCCGGAGTATGCGTTCCTGATGAACGGGGCTTGACTGGTGCGGGGGGTGGGATTCGAACCCACGCGGGCCTGATGCCCACCAGCTCCTAAGGCTGGCGCCTTGGACCTATCTCGGCCACCCCCGCCCGCTCTCTATCTGAGTGTCAAGGGTATTTAACTATATTCCCGCCCGAGAATCAACTAAGTATACTCCTCATAAGTCTGGGTATCTCTTGCGGATCTCTCAATTCATGGAACTTGCCGTTACCCAGTCTAGCCAGGTCTCTGCAGAATCTGGCTCCTCTGCTGGAAGATCTCCTCCCTACGTAAACTACATGCAATCCCCTGATATGGGACACCACCTTTCTCGGATCCTCTCCCACGTTGTACTCCCCGTCGGTCAGCAGTATGAACCTCGGATTCACCAGACCCTTGGACTCCTCCAGAGCCTTGATTAAGCCGTCAGCTATATTGGTGTAGCCTAGGGGCACCAAGTCCAGAATATCCTCCACGACCTCGATAGATTCCTTCCTCTCATTCACATGCTTGATCGGGAAGGCCTCGCTGTTGAATCCAATAACGGAATACCTGCCTCCCCTGATCTTGTGAGATATCAGTGCGGCCATTGTGGCGGCGCTCAGTATCTTCCTGCCGGACATGGAACCACTGGAGTCTATTATGACGACGGCAGAGTACTCCCTTCTCCTCTTATCTAAACCCACGATGTCGCTGTAATCCAACTCATCGACCTTCTTTCCCCTCTCGATCAGCTCCTCTATGGTCCTCTCGACATCGAAATCCATCCCCACCTCGTAAGATGCCTCCGATCTCCTGTCCTCCTCCAAGTTACCCCTCATCCCCTTCACAACCAAGTTCACCACGGCCTTGGCTACCAGCCGCCTGAACATCCTCCTAGCCCTCTCATTGAGCCTCCATCTGACCTGCCTGTACAGCCTGATGGCGGCCTCAGGATCTCTTTCTAGGGAAGAGATCATCTTGGGGGTGAAGTTGCCCTTGGATATGGCCTTAGCCACCACTATCTGGCTGTAATTGGATATCCTCAGCAATCCTTGGAGATCTCCCTCCATTAGGTAATACTCCGCAGCTTTCCTCAGCACCTCGTAATCGCTTGCCAGAGGTTCTCTAAGGTTTGGTATGTTCCTTACTTGGGGATAATCCGTCATCGGAGCCTTTAACGGCTCCTCAATTCGAGAAAACCCTCTCCCCCTCCAAGTACGGATCTAACGATGTCCCTTATCAGGGACTCCTTGCTGGCAGCCGTATCCCTGAGCTCTATCCTCTGAGGTAGGACCATGAGGGCGGCATTGTACCAACGCTCCCCATCGCCCCTCAGCATCAGCGCTATCTTCGCCAAGTCTATGGACGATCTTATTGATCCGCCCCTCAGGATGCTCGGGTGCTCTCTGGTGCTCCTCACTATATCCACGCTGATCTCGGCGGTCTCATCATCGATGTCGGGCACGTGCCTCCTGACTATCTCTACCTCCTCCTCCCTCCTAGGATATCCCAGCTTGACGAGAACGAACCTGTCCTTCAAGGCCTCAGATAACCTGAGCACGCCGACATCCTCCTCCGGATTCTGCGTGGCTATTATGAGGAACCCCTCCTTCGCTTTCAGGGTTCCCAAGTGGGGTATGTGGATGAGACCTTCATCCATGACGGGGAGAAGCGCGTTCTGAGCGGATTCTGGGAGTCTGTTCAACTCGTTTATGAAGAGGACAGAGCCGCTGGTCGCAGCCCTAGTGAGGGGTCCGGGAACGAAGGCCTCCTCGACGTAACCCTTCTTCAAAACCATAGGAGGATCCCAGTAACCGATTAGCTTCGTCTCGTTCAGTCTCTCATCACCGTCCACCCTCACGAAGTCCCTCGAGAGGTATTCGGCTATCGATCTGGCGAGGAGCGTTTTACCGACACCCACCGGTCCCTCCAAAAGTATGTGTCTGCCGCTTTTGACCGCGACTAGCATCTTGAGTAGCTCCTCTCGTCTCCCCACTATGCCGTATCGCTGACCTATCTCCTCTACCTCATCCAGCAGTCCCTTTACCAGCATCTCTCCTATCATGCATATCTGTCCAACGTCGAATATTAAGTTGAGCCGGGGCGCCGCCCCTCTCAGTAACAAAATCAACTATACTCTGACGCAACCTAATATAATAACTGCTTACTTTAACCAACTATCAATAAATTTGCTTACTATGGAGAATACCTCGCTGGCATTTAACCTCGTGGTGTCTATCACGAGATGGAAGGGAGTGAGGTCTTTGCCGAGCTCGAAGCCATAAAGCTTCTTATAGATGCGGTAAGTCTCCTCCTCCTTCAATTTTATCCTCTTTATCGCCTCATCAAAGCTTATCCTGTCTCTTCTAGCTACTCTAAGGGCCCTGACTTCCAGGTCCGCTTTCAGGAAGATCTTGATACAGTCCTCGGAGTCCAAGAGGTAGGCCATGGTCCAGGAGTCTAGTACGTAGCCCCCTTCGGAGGCTAAGGACATGAGCCTCCTGTCTACTTCCCTGTCCAGCTCCGGATTGGACATCCTCTCGGCCATCGCCCTGCTGGCTTCCTCCCTCTCCCACCAGCCCGGATCCCTCAGGCTCTCCTTACCCCCTATTATCTCCTTCAGTATATCTCCGCCAGATACCCTCTTCAATCCGTACCTCTCAACCAGCCTCCTAGCTAGTGTGCTCTTGCCGCTCCCGGTGAGACCTGATAGGCACACATTGAACTTCTTCCTTCCCAATCGATCACCCTCAGATGTCGGTCAGTGGCCACTCTATCTCATCTATCCTCCACTGTGGTTTTATGGAGGACTCCTCAATGGGTTCGGGCCCCCTTATCCTATAAGAGAGTATCGCGGTCCAGGCTATCATGGCCCCGTTGTCCCTCACCAGCTCCACAGGGGGGACCTTTAGCCTGGCACCCCTTTCGCGGCACATGACCTCCGCTTTCTCCTTCAATCTCGGGGAGGCAGCGACCCCTCCGACCAATAGGAGCTCATCTTTACCGCTTAGGGCCAGGGCCCTCTCAGCCACCTCTATCGTCATGGAGAAGGCCACTTCCATGAAGCTCCAGACGACATCCTCGACTCTCTCTCCCGACTTTATCCTCCTCAATGCCTCGGTGAGGAGGCCGCTGAACGACAGGTCCATCCCCTTCACGGTGTAGGGGAGCTCCACCCACTTACCCACCATCCTATCCAGTTTCGGCCCGGCCGGAAAGGGCAGCCCTATTTCCCTGCCCAGCTTGTCCTGAGCATTACCCAAGCCCACATCTAGGGTCTCTCCTAGGACCACATACCTCCTACCGTTGTGGGTGATCACCTGAGTATTGCCACCGGAGACGTAGAGCACGACGGGATCGTAACTCTTGGTGACCTTCCTGCCTATCTCCACGTGGGCCAAGGGGTGGTTGACACCCACTAAGGGCTTCCGATATTTCAGCGCCAGCGATCTGGCGACGAAGGCCCCTATTAACAGAGCTTGCCCTATTCCGGGTCCCCGGGAATAACCGATGACGGAGATGTCAGAGAGGGTCAGGCCAGCCCGATCCAAGGCATCCCTTATCACCTTCACCGCGGTGCTGAAATGATGTTCAGCTAACTCATGGGGCCTCATGCCTCCCTCCGGCGACTTGTAGGAGTCCCACACGTTGGCGAGTATCTCACCCTCCGAGGTTACGATCCCCACCCCGAAGGTGTGGGCCGTCGACTCTATACCTAGGGAGATCATCTCACCCTCTCGTAAACCCTCAATATTTCCTCGAATGGCACATCCCCCTCCCTTACTAGCACGGGTCTCTCTCCCGTGAGGTCAACCACAGTAGAGGGTCTGCTGGGCGGAAGAACGCCGTAGTCTAGGAGTAGATCCACCTCAATCTCCTCAGCCACCTCCCTCGGATCCCTCTTAGGGGGTGAGCCCGACCTGTTCGCGCTGGTGGCCGTTACGGCCCTACCGAAGGATCGAATGAGGCGACGAGTCAGATCCAGATCCGGGATCCTCACACCTATGGCCCTCGGATTCACGGAATCCGGAACCCTCTCGGTCTTGGGCACTATGAAAGTCACCTTGCCTGGTAGGAAGTGCCTAACCAACTCCCTGCTCACCTCGTTCAACACGGCGTACCTCTCCAACATGTCAAAGTCGCTGACCGCTATGGTCAAGGGCTTGTCCCTCTCCCTACCCTTGATCTCGTACACCCTCAACACCGCCTTCTCGTTCTCCGCATCTGCGCCCAGCCCATACACTGTGTCCGTGGGGTAGACCACTAGCCCTCCGGACCTCCACACACCCACCACTTCACTGACGCAGGCGTCATCGCACCCTCTCCTAACGTCCAGCCACCTCACAAGGCGAATGGGATGAAACGATTTAATAATCCTCCCGTGAGAGTCCCAGCGATAGTATATGGATGACGAGCAGCTTGAATCTTACTTGAAACTGGGTGAAGAGCACTCTTACATCCTAGAGCAGATGAGAAGAAAGATCGAACCCGGTGCAAGCGTTCTGGATCTCGTTGAGGAATCCGAGAGGCTGGTCAGGGAGAGAGGGTACTCACTAGCATTCCCCACCAACCTCTCCATAAACGAGGTCGCAGCTCACTACACCCCCTTCCCCGGGGACGAACTGAGGATCCCGGAAACCGGTTTGATAAAGCTGGACATGGGCTCCCACTTGGAAGGGTGGATAGTAGATGCGGCTAGATCCGTCGCTCTCGAGGAGAAATACGAGGAGATGGTTCAAGTTGCCAGGGAGGCCCTCGATAAGGCGATAGAGAGGATGATTCCGGGGAACAAGATAAGGAAGGTCAGCGAGGCGATATACGATACGATAGTGTCAGCTGGATACAAGCCCATACGCAACCTCACAGGCCACAAGGTGGAGAACTACATACTCCACGCTGGCGTGGAGGTTCCGAACGTTCCAACGGGAAGGAGCATGGGCTACAAAATTAAAGAGGGAGACATCTTCGCGATAGAGCCCTTCGTAACTCTCCCAGAGGCCAAGGGGTACGTGGTCCCCTTGGGAGAGCCCCTAATATTCTCCCTGAAGAAAAAGGGCAGGACGCGCGATGAGATGGAGAGGAGAATCCTCAAGATAGTGGAGAAGAACTACAAGAGGCTTCCCTTCTGTGAAAGGTGGTTGGTCAGGGAGATAGGCCACAGAGTTAATCATGCCCTGTCTAGACTGGCTGGCAAGGGAGTACTCATATCCTATCCTCCTTTAGTTGAGGTCTCGGGGATGATGGTAGCCCAATACGAGGACACGGTTCTCGTGACTGCAGATGGCCCCCTCAGGCTTACGGGGGAGAGGGGTTGAGGAGAAAGGCCAAGGGAACTAGGGCAGAGAGGGACCTCTTGGACAAGTTATGGAGGCAAGGGATAGCGGCGGTGAGAATAGCGGGAAGTGGATCCACCAGCCATCCATCCAGCGATGTGATCGCTGGCTACAAGGGGAAAATAGCCGTCATAGAAGTTAAGACCACATCCAAGGAGACCGTTTACATCCCCTCAGAGGAGGTGGCCTCAATGAGGAGGCTGGCAGAGCTGCTCGGGGGGGAGTGCTGGTTCGCGGTGAAGTTCTCATCGGATAGGGGTAAATTCTACCTATTGAAGATGGATGATGTCAGGGAATTGAGATCTGGGTCTATTGCCATAGATATAGAGACAGCGAGGTCCAAGGGGCTGTCCGTAGAGGACTTTGCCCAAGTGATCAGGGCTTGAACCAGGACATCTTGTAGCTGACCACGTGTTCTCCGGAAACTAGCGATACGATGAGATCCTTTCTCACCGAGGTCGCAACCCTCCCAGACCTTATCAGATCGACGGGACGCACCTTATCTCCCACCGATCCAGCTACACACAGGTAAGGTGCGTGTTCGAGACCAGGACCTCTCTCGTATATCAGGAAGTCGGCTCCATACTTGGATCCAGCCTTGGGAACATATCCAAGATCCCTCCAGTACCTGAACACTCTCTCCCTGATCCTCGAACCTTCTCTCACCTCCGAAAAGATTCTCCTCAACTCGTCTAGGTCCAAGATCTTCCCGTCGTAGGTTTCGACCCTCAGTTTGCCCTTAGAGGAGAGGTATATCGCCTCTATCAGAGGTAGCTGCAGGGGCTCTTCGTACTGCTTGAACGGTTCGGGCTTATCCACACCGAGAGGATGACCCCAAAATCCCTTAGCGTAGAGATCTCCGGCTCTCTCGTCGAACACTATTACCCTATCTCCCACTAGGGTACCTACCAGCTCCGGCAACTCTTCGACATCGTATCCGGTCCTCTTATCGGGCAGGAAGTTCTGGGCCCTGTAGTAGGTGACATTCATCTCGTCATCCACGACAGCCAATATCAGACCTTTCCTCAGCTTGGCCACCTTCTCAACGGTGTCCAGGATGTACTTATGGGGTATGGGCTGGTCCTCGGAGAGAGGGAGGATCAGATCCTTGGCAGCAACCTCTCCCACTCTAGCCCCCTTCGGATAGAGCCTGAGGAAGTCGGTTGACCTCTCGTACACAACGAGTCTTTCCCTTCTTCTGAGATCACTGTACACCACGTACTTCAAGAAGGCCCTAGGTTCGCTCACGAATAGTCTCATAAGATCCCTCAGCCCGACTTCACCGCGCTCGCCGAGTACCCTCAACCTTCCCCTCCAAACCAGGAATGCGGCCTCAAGAGGGTGAAGCTCGAGCTCACTACCGACGATTTCACCGTATCCCTGCTTATAGAGTCTGTCGACCTGCTCTGACACGTAGACCATCCCTTCCCTGAGCCTTCCCTCTACAGGCATTCCCGCATCCCTCAGTCAGGAAACCAATCTATTCTCCAATCCCTCGAATAAGGAGTTCAGCACATTCTTAGCCAAGTCGATTCCGATCTCGGGATCATCTCCCTTCCTAACGTGCTCCACGAAGTACGCGAGTTCTCCCTGCAGGGGCTCCCTCCTCCTTATCCTCGGCTGCTCGATTCTGTCTGAGGACTCTATCCTCACCGTTTGATCTGGATAGTTCACGATGAGACTGCCCTCGTCACCCATTATCAGGGCCTCTCTGATCCCTGATGGCGTGAGCCAATTCGTTTCAATGGTGGAAACTATTCCATCCGGGAATCTAGCAAGGAATATCGCGAGGTCCTCCCCTCCCTCACCGTCCAGCAGCTTGGCGGTGTAGGAGGACACGCTGGAGGGTGCCTCTCCCACTATGTGGTGCTGCACGTACATCTCGTGTATGGCCAAGTCCAAGGAGACACCTATTTTCCAACCAATGCTCTTCTTTGGGAGCCTTCCCACTCTCCTAGACCATATGGACAGCAATTTGCCTATCTTCTCATCATCTAGGAGCGATTTGGCCATGGACACGGCCGGGTTGAAGAGCTCTATGAATCCAGGCATAAAGACACCATCGGCTCTCTTAACAAGGGATTCTAGATTCGAGAGCTCTTCCCTGCTGATAACTACCGGTTTCTCGACGAGTACGGATGCACCTGCCTCCAAAGCCTCCTTCGTGGCTCGAAAGAGGTACTGCGGAGTGACAGCTATGCTCACGGCATCCAAAGATTCCTTCCTGATCATCTCTTCTATCGACGTGTAATGGTTCACGTGGTAAATTTCAGCCAACTTCTTGGCGTTTTCCTCAACGATATCCATGACGGCAACGAGTTGAGCCTCACCTATGGTCCTGTACACCCTAGCGTGAGCAGATCCGAACCACCCACATCCCACTACACCGACTCTGACAGGCAAATCCGATCCCGATAGGTATATTTCTTAGCCCATAAAAAGGGACCGGTGTGGGTCCATGGGGGGCGGCAACATCAGGGGTTATTTGAGGCTCTTCCGTCCCAAGAATGCCTTAATGTCCATCTTGGGAGTTCTTGTCGGCTGGGTGAACGCATCAGCTCCCCCTGAACTCATTCCGAATCTGATCTTGGCTTGCGCTGTGCCGCCCCTCATCCTGATGGCCGGTAATGCGGTGAACGATTACTTCGACGCTCCCATAGACAGGGTGAATAAGCCAGACAGACCCATACCATCCGGGGAGGTCTCTCCTAGTGAAGCGATGAGTTCCTATATCGTCTTGTCCCTCATAGGGGTTGCCTTGAGCATCCCCTTAGGTGTGGAGGAGTTCATCATCGCCTCCCTCTTCGCCCTCTCTTGGTACCTCTACGCCCGATGGATCAAAGCGATGGGTTTGGTGGGTAACATCCTAGTCAGCTTGGGGGTCGCATTTACCCTCATATTCGGAGCCTTGGCGGCCGATGGACTCAATGGAAAGGTGATCCTATTCTCCATGATAGCCTTCACATCCAACTTAGCTAGAGAGGTAGTGAAAACCGTGGAAGACCTGAAAGGCGATTCAATCTACGGCTTGAGGACAGTAGCGGTGGTGATGGGCCCTAGGGGAGCAGGCGCTTACGCCTCTCTGATGATCGTTGTGACATCGGTCCTGACGCTGATACCTCCCCTAGCCGGCCTGACGGGGCCAGCGTACTTTCTCCTCTCAGTGGTCCTCTCCCTTCCCCTACTGCTCTACTCCGCTAGGGAATCGCTCAAAATAGATGAGATTAAGGCTAAGAGACTGAGCAGCATGCTGAAACTCTCCATGTTCCTCGGAATAATGGGGATGCTACTGGATCCCTTCATTCAAGGAACCTGAGGAGGCTCCTCCTCTCTAGGACGCCGATCACCTTATCGTCTTCGTCGACCACGGGAAGAGCTGGTAACCCGGATTCTAGGAAGAGGTCCCTAGCTTCATTCACGGATACGAACCCTCTGAGCCTCCTTGGTGCCTCCACCATCACGTCCTCCACTAGGATCTTCCTGACCACATTGTCCATACGTATGGGATCCACGTTCTCTCTGACACCTAGGAAAGCCCTTGCCAGATTCCTCTCCGTAACTATGCCTATGAGCTTGCCTCCTTCCACCACGGGCAGTATTCTGGCGCCTCTCTCAAGCATCACGTTCCTCGCGTGGACTATCCTCTCATTTGGCATTATCTTCGGGTGATCCTCCTTCACCAAGGCCTTGATATCTCCCTGATAGTCGAGAGATCTAACCAGATCCGTCTCGGTGACTATCCCCACTAATTTACCGCCCTCAACCACAGGTAGCGACCCAATTCCCTTCTCGAGCATGATGGAGACTACTTCCTTTACGGATGTTGAGGGTCCGATGGTAATTGGAGGCTCGGTCATCAGGGCGCTGACGTATATCCTCCTGGCCGGTATCCTCTCGAACCTAGATGAGCCTAAGCCCTCCATTATGTCCCTTATGCTGAGAACGCCGACGACCCTATCTCCTGAGGTGACGACCAAGTGGTTCACGTCGTTCCTCTCCATGAGGTCCAATGCGACCTCCACAGTTTCTCCCTTATCGATCGTGATTACAGAAGTCCTCATGAGGCTAGAAACATCATTCCGAGGCATTCGCCACACCCCTCACCAAGGCCTTCTTGTCGATCACACCCACCAGCTCGTCCCCATCGAAGACGGGGATCGCGCTCACTCCCCACTCGATCATGTACCTAGCAGCCTTGGCCGCATCTTCTTCAGGATTGAGCCTTATCTCTATCTCCTTCATTATGTGCCTGGCGGTCTTCACCCGGACGTCCACGCTGATCCTTCCTGTCCTCGATGGGATGAGAACGTACTTCTTAGCGAGGTTGGGTTCCCACAGGGCTATGTCTCCCTCGGTTATCATGCCTAAGTAGCTGCCCTCCGATCCAACTATCAGGACCCTGTTACCGTCGGCTATCAGCTTGGCCACTTTCTTGAGGTTGGTGTTCGGGGCTATCACCTGATAGTTCTCGTCCATCAGATCCCTTATCTTGTAGGAGCCCCTCATATTCTCAGCGAAAAATCTGGAAACGTCGGTCTCCGTCAATATGCCCACCAAGGACGAGTCCTTCACCACCGGGAGACCCCCTATACCCCTCTCGCTCATCACCTTGGAGGCGGTCCTGACGAGTTCGTCAGGCCCTATCGTTACTGGATTTCTCGTCATGAACCTATCGACTAGGGAGTTCTCCGGATTCCTCCATCTCCAAGGAGCACCCCTCCTAGCTAGGGCCTTGGCAATATCAGTCGCGGTAATTATACCGACTACTTTATTTCCCTCAACAACCACCAATCGCCTTATTTTCCTCTCCAACATGAGGTTCCGGGCCCTACCGAGGGTATCTCGGGGGGTCACGGTAACGACTCTATCGGTCATATAGTCCTTTACCTTAGCCATCAAAATCGGGTACCCCCTTTCTATACTAGGCTCCAACCCTTCTTAGACTTAGCTAGTCTCAACCTCTCGGACAGGATGAACCATATGTGCGGAGCCACCTTCAGGATATCACGGGAGGAGACTATCCCTACCACCTTCTTATCGGAGTTCACCACTATCAGCCTTCTGACGTTGTGCTCCACCATGATCCTAGCAGCCTCGTCGATATCTATATTGTCCCTGACTATGACAGGCTCCTTGGTCATGACCTCCTCTACCTTAACCTCCTCAGGTCTCCTTCCGTCCTTCTTAGCTATGTACCGGGAGATCAGGTCCCTCTCCGTGACTATCCCCCTCAGGACCCCCCTCTCCATCACAACCACGGAGCCTATGTTGTGCTCACTCATGAGCTGCGCTACCTTGAAGACCGTATCCTGAGGGGTCACGGTGATCAGGTTCCTGTTCATTATCTCGGATACCTTCAGCCTGAACTTAGGTTCATCACCTTTCTCTGGTAGCAGAGACCACATAACTATCACTCCACTATCGTAACTTTTCCAGGGGGCAACGCCCTCACTATATCATCCACACTCACTTCCACAGGCTCCGCCGGGGGTTCTGAGTCTCCACGTATTTTAATGTTTTCTTGCAGCCAGCTCTCCAGCATATTCTTTAACACTTTTGCGGCCTCTTCCTTACCGGTAGATCCAGGTCTAAGGCATACAGAGTAGAGGAAGGGAGCTCCCGGAGGTGCCGCAGTCAATTTGATCCCGTCGGGAGTCTCTTGAAAACCCACGCAGACCTCGAGCCTCACCCTCAAGTAATTCCTCTTACCAGTTATGTAAAAGCTCCCCTTAGGGAGATACAGTCCGGAAGGCGCGTGTTTCGAGACCTGACTCCCCTTGACGTAATAAACGTCCACTGAGGTCAGACCCTCTCTCCACGCTCTAGAAAACACCCCAGCTGCGGTGGCCGCTTGATTCACTGATGCCTCATCCGCCTCTCCCCCATCCAGCTTGAGCACCACCACTGAGCCCCCCGGCATGTCAATGTGGAAGAACAGGTCGTTCTCGTCCAAGTACTTGGACACTATCTCGGCGTTGGTTTGGGCATCCCTCCCCCCTATCACCAAGAAGCCCCCCGATGTATAGAACCACCTGAATCTCTCGTACCATCGGAGCTTCCGTCTCTTAGTCGGGGCCTTTTTGGAAGCCCTCTCCTCGGCCTCACTCCTGAGCCTGACCAACTTCCCCTTCAGGGACGAAATGGCCGCATCGATCCTCTCATACTTCTCTCGATATTTCTTCGCCCTGCTATAGTAGTCGGAGGCGTTTTCAGTGGCTGATTTGAGCATGTCTAGCTGAATCTCCCGATCGTCCAGATTCAACACGACCTTGCCGGACTTCCTGTCGACTGAGACTATGAGGGGAGATGAGGCCCCCCTCCTGGCCTTCCTCAGCGCCTCATCCACCTCGGCTAGGTGAAGATATATGAGATCACCCACAGACCTGTACTCCTCCGCCTTTTCCGCATACTCCTTCTTCAGCTCTTCCTGCCTTTTGATCTCAACCTCCAACGACCTTATCCTCGGGTCTTCCTCGTATTCAGGCCCCTCAGCGGTATAATAGAGCTGGATCGCCCTAGACAGGCTGGGCACGGATCTCCTCTCTATCTGGAGGTGCTGTAGCGGGAAGGCCGAGAAGCTTACCACTTCATCGCCCTGAACGTAAATCATGGGTTCGGTCTCCCTATTGAGGAACGAATGGATCAGATCAGCCAGCTCATCGATAGGAGCCTCGGTCTCGGGTAGCGGCGACTTCAGATCCAAGCCCGTCAGGTGAGAGATCTCGTCCGTGTAGGGGGGGCCCACCCCGAAGGACCCTATCAGCACCTTCCACAGGGGCAGTTTCTCCTTTACACCCTCCCTGAGGAGCGCTAGTATGGCATCCCTATCTCTAGGATCCAGCTCAATCCCCGGACCAGCTGGTGGTCGGTAGATCTCGCCGGGCCTGATGGATCTACCCTTGAACTCGGCTCTCTTGAGGGGTAAAAGGATCTTACCTTCCTGAGCGAGTATGAGGTTCCCTCCCCCGAACAGTTCCACCACAAGCTGCATATCACCGAAAGATAAGCGAAAGATTCTCTCGACCCCTATCTGAGATATCTCAGTGAATCTTCTACCCTCTAAGTGCTTTCTGAGGGCCATGATGAACGAGGGTGGGCTCTGAGGCTTTGGCCACTTGAGGTCCGTCAGAAAGACGAAGCCGCTCAGGTCGATCACGAGCTCCCTGCTCCCATCAACTTCCGGGTAGAAGACGAGGGAGAAGACGCCATCATCCAGCATATACACTTTCTTAAGTATCTTACCCTCCAGAGAGAGCAGCTCTCTAACCAAATGCCTGAGATCCAGCCCAGTAACCTTTCTCTTCCGTCCCATACAGCCTTCCTCGGGTCAGCTCCCTTTATATATTCAATTGGCTACTGGGGCATGATGAAACCAAAGCACAAAGTCTACTACTTCAGGATAGCTCTATCGTCCCTAGTCGGGCTAGTGAGCGGTATCGTTGGACTCACTCCGATGGAGGGACTGAGCCTCTTCTTGCTTGCTTACTTCCTCGTTACACCTCTTTCCCTCAAACTCTGGGGGGACGAACTGAAAGATATGGGACTGATGAAGCTATACAGGGAGGCCTTAGGATCATCTTTCCTAGCTCTCCTCTTAGTCTGGACCTTAGTCATTAATCTAATGGGTCCAGGAGTCCCAATTTATGTGGTAAAGACATCTCAGAGTGGTATATATCCCATACAGACGATAGATGGTCGAATCGTTGGTCCCGACGAGAGACCCCTAGCCGGATACAATGCCGTCAATCTGAAACTCGCGGGCCACAACATAGAGGACATATACGTAGGCTCCTACGCTAAAATGAGAGACGTAACGAAAGTCACGCTGGGCCACACGGTGGTGACTCTATCCAGTGGAGAGCTACGCATCTCCGGCGTGTACAACCTGTCGATCGAGTCGGATTATAAGAGGATGAGCAAGCTGCTGGGGAACGTAACCATGTTCGTGAACGGGACCCTGATCATAAACGGGACTATGAAGCTCAATCCCGGCGAGACCAAGGAGCTTACCTACAACTCCACCGTGATGGAAGTGTCCCACACCGCTCCCGGCGTCCTCGACATAGAGATTAACTCGACGAGGGATAAGATCACCGAATACCCCGTTTCAGTCTTCATAAGCTCAATAGAGGAGAAGGAAGGCTATATTTTCGTATTTGACTCGGTTAAACCATTCTGGAAGACTAGGACAGCTAGGGTAGATGACAGCTACGTCGTCGTCCTGCCCCCGGGGTGATATCGTGGGCAGGAAGCTAGTTGACGTCGAAGCTGATGTGGGGTTCGAGGTGTGGGCTAGCGACTTGAACTCCCTCTTCGAGGAGGCGGCCCTCGCCATGTACGAGGTAATGGTGGATGTCGATAGCGTGAATCCAGTCGTGGAGAAGAAGCTGGAATTGGAATCCGAGGACCTATCCCTGCTCCTCCACTCATGGCTGTCAGAGCTCCTGTTCATCACGGATGTGGAGGGGCTGGTATTCTCGAAGTTCGAGGTCAATATTCAGGGTACCAAGCTCAGGGGCAAGGCGTGGGGCGAGCCCGTGGATCCCGAGAGACACAAGCCCAAGACCGAGGTGAAAGCGGTCACCTACTACAAGCTCAAAGTGGAGAAAGAGGGAGACCTCTGGAGGGCCGTGGTTATTCTAGACATTTGATGTGTGAGTACGTTATCGAACACGCCTCTGAAGTTCGCTCTCCCCAATGGGGAGAGCCCTCCTGACATACCAAACTTTAATAAACCCCAAGCTTGTCTTGTGTTGGAAAGTTAACGGGGTGCTAGTAATGCCCAGAAGACACGGTTCGCTACAGTTCGCTCCTCGGAAGAGGGCTAGAACTCAGAAGGCAGTCTTCAGATCCTACCCTGAACTGCCCCTTGAGGAGCCGACCCTAGTGGCATTCCCAGGCTATAAGGTGGGTATGATTCACGTCCTGATGAAGGAGGACAGGCCCGGTAAGCTCAACATAGGTCAGCCCGTAACCTTGGCCTCCACAGTGGTGGAGACTCCTCCTATAGAGGTGGTCGGATTCAGGCCCTACGTGGGAACCTACTACGGGCTGAAGGCGGTGACCACGGCCCTCAAAATAGAGCAGAATGACCTGATCTCTAGGACCCTCACCGTCGGCGATGGGATTGACAACTGGGACGAGGCCCTCGCCAAGGTGGAGGCTAACAAGGACAGGATAGAGGAAGTCAGGATTCTGGCTTATACCAGACCTGATCTGGCCGGGATACACAAGAAGAAACCGGAATTCCTCGAGATACCGATTAAGGGCGGGTCCATGGATAAGAGGCTCGAGTACGCCCAGTCCTTAGTGGGCTCTCAGGTCAAGGTGAACCAGGTCTTCAAGGTGGGTCAGCTGGTCGATGTCACCGCGGTCACCAAGGGGCACGGGTGGCAGGGCGTCGTCAGGAGGTTCGGAGTCGAGCTGCTCAGACACAAGGCCGGCAAGGGCAGGTGGAGGGTCGGTAGCTTGGGATCTAGGCATCCGCCCTACGTGACTTGGAGGGTCCCGAGGGCTGGCCAGACCGGCTACCACAAGAGGACGGAGTACAACAAGAGGATACTGATGATGGCCGACCTGTCCGAGGAGGAAGCCCTGAACATAACGCCCAAGGGCGGATTCAAGAACTACGGGGTTTTAAAGAGTCAGTACGTGGTCCTCTCCGGATCGATACCGGGTCCGGCGAAGAGGTTCGTGTTCATGAGGCACCCGATAAGGCCCAAGTACGAGGAACTCCCAGTGCCAGAGATAAGCTATGTGAGCTCCGTGGGCTGGTTGGAGAGGTGATTACATGGTCTCGGTCCCGGTGTTCAATCTGAACGGTGAGAGGATAGGGGAGGTGGAGCTCCCCTCTGTCTTCGACATGGAGGTCAGGCCAGACACCATAAGACGGACCTACCTATCCCAGCTGACCGCTAGGATACAGCCTCAGGGCAGGGATCCCTTGGCCGGGCTCAGGACGTCGGCTGAGTCTTGGGGAGCAGGTCACGGAGTGGCTAGGGTACCTAGGGTGAAGGGTAGGGGTTATCCGGCGGCCAGCAGGGCGGCTAGAGCGGTCATGACCGTGGGCGGCGCGAAGACCACGGCACCCAGATCTTGGAAGGTCATCTGGGAGAGGGTGAACAAGAAGGAGAGGAGGCTGGCCATCCTATCGGCCATAGCGGCGACCGGGAGGATAGACTTGGTCAAGGCCCGGCACAGGGTGGACTTGGACCATGTCCCCTTGATAGTGACGGACGATCTGGAGGGTATATCCAAGACGTCTGAGCTCTACTCCCTGTTGCTGAAGCTAGGCCTGAAGGACGAGTTGGACAGGACCAAGAGGAGGTTCAAGAAGATAAGGGCCGGACGAGGGAAGATGAGGGGAAGAGTCAGACAGAGAGCGAGGGGCCCGCTCATAATATACCTCAACGAGGGCTCTCCGATAGCTAGAGCTGCCAGAAACATACCTGGAGTTGATGTGGTCGCTCTCAGGAACCTGAGCGTGATCCACTTGGCCCCCGGAGGTGTTCCGGGGAGGCTGACCGTATGGACGGAGGGGGCCCTCCGTTCCTTAGAGGAGGTGATGGGTATTGCCTAAGATAAGCGACTTCGATCCCTACAAGATACTGAAGGCTCCCATCTCCACTGAGAAAGTTGTTAGGATGATCAACGAGGAGAATAAACTGGCTTTCTTCGTGGACAGGAGGGCTAACAAGAAGGAGATAAAGAGGGCCGTTGAGGAGGCCCTAGATGTCAAGGTAGAGAAGGTATGGACCATAATCACCATAGACGGCAGGAAGAAGGCGTACGTGAAGCTCAGTCCAGAGTATAGGGCCTCGGATGTTGCTGCCAAGCTGGGCATAATAGGGTGATGGTATGGGTAAGCGAATACTGGTTCAGAGGAGGGGAAGGGGAGGTATCCAGTTCAGATCTAGGGATCACCTCAAGATAGCTCCCGTGAAATATCCCCCTCAGATAGGGTTGAGTGACCTCGTGAGGGGGGTCATAAAGGAGATACTACACGAGCCAGGGAGGCATACCCCGATCTCCTTGGTGGAGCTCGAAGATGGCACCAAGTTCTACTACGTACCTCCGGAGGGTGTGTACGAGGGTCAGGAGATACAGATAGGTCCTGGAGCCGAGATAAAGACGGGAAACGTCCTTCCCTTGGCCGATATACCCGACGGGACCTTGGTCTCCAACGTGGAGATAAGGCCGGGAGATGGAGGAAAGCTAGCTAGGAGAAGCGGGACCTACGCCCTGGTGTTCTCTCATGAGGGAGACAGGGTCCTCCTGAGGCTTCCCTCTAGGAAGGAGAAGTTTGTGGACGCCAGATGCAGGGCCACCATAGGCATAGTGGCTGGCGGTGGCAGGATAGAGAAACCGTTCATGAAGGCCGGTCTCAAGTACTACCACGAGAGGACCCACCCGAAGAGGTGGCCAGTAGTCAGGGGCGTGGCCATGAACCCGGTCAGCCACCCGCACGGTGGCGGATCCCACAAGAGGCCTGGCAAGCCGACGACCGTGGCCAGGACGGCTCCACCAGGGCAGAAGGTCGGACACATAGCTGCTAGGAAGACCGGCAGGGCTAAGAGGAGAGCTGGCCTCTGAGCCCAACCTTTATTTATGGCTTAGGTTATGGGTGACATGTATGTCCTCCAAGGAATTCAGGTACAGGGGTTACACGCTAGAGCAGCTCCAGAGCATGACCCTAGACGAGCTGGCAGAGGTGATGCCAGCTAGAATCAGAAGGACACTGAAGAGAGGCCTTTCTCCGGAGAACAAGAAGCTCTTGGAGAAGATCAGGAAGTACAGGAGCAAGGGCATAGACAAGGTGATAAGGACCCACAGGAGGGACATGCCCGTCCTCCCCGAGATGGTGGGGGCGAAGATAGCCGTCCACAATGGGAAGGAGTTCGTTGAGATAACCGTAGTCCCCGAGATGATAGGGCACTACCTAGGAGAGTTCGCGATGACCAACAGGATAGTGAGGCACGGTAAGCCGGGCAAGGGAGCCACCAGATCCAGCAAGTTCGTGCCGCTCAAGTGATTCACCTTTTTATTCCCCCTCGCATTTATACCCCGGAATCCCCGAGCACCGCTCGAGCCGGGGTGGCCGAGCCAGGACCAAGGTGCCCGCCTTGAGAGCGGGTGGCCCTCCGGGCCGCGAGGGTTCGAATCCCTCCCCCGGCGCTACACCTTGGGGAGTAGCTCCGGAGCGTTCCTCATGATGGCTACTTTGGGTTTATCTCCCAGAGATTTCAATTCCGAATCTATCGCCTCCTGCAGATCTCCGTACCAGGAGAAGCCGAGGGATCGGGCTTCCTCCTCGGAGATGCCATCGGAGACTATGACTACCCTTATCCTAGATCTCACCTTGGACCAGACCATGGAGTTAGCGGCGCCTACGGGATCTTCGACCTCTCCCCTCCTGACCTTGGCATCTATCTCCTCAGGGCTCAATCCGGCCAGCTCCAAGACCTCCGGATGGGTCACGGCCACGCCCTCAGGGCAGGGTGTAGCGAGTATGAGGACGCCCCCGTCCCTGAGGATCATCTCAGCCGGGTATAACGATTTGTGGGCCTGCCAGAACTCTATGTCGGCTGGATAGCTGCTAGCGATCACCAAATCGAGGTTACTGGGGGCCTCCACCTCATACACGCGCTTAGCCTCATCGACCGCCTCGGAGAAGACCTCCTTGACACCACCCGCACCCACCCAAGTGGGCCTCCCCCTACCATCGACGACTACTTCCACCAGTCCCCTCAACCCGGCCCTCTCCGCAACCAAGTCCATGAGATCCCTTACGGGGTTCACCTTCATTCCCAAGAAACTCCTCCTCAACCTGGCGCTGAGCAAGTGCATGTCCCCCACCGTCCTCTCACCGGACACCCCTGGCAGGACTATCTTCGAGCCTCCCGAGAAGCCGGAGACATGGTGAGGGGTGACCATTCCCACGCCTATCGAGATATCCACTTTCGTGAGGACGTTGTTCACCTCGATGGGAGACCCGTCAGGCATGGATCCGACTCTAACCTGCTTTTCCGGGTCCCTGTAGTCGGGCTGAACGACCTCGACCCTCTCCAGTGCCTCCCCATACTTCCTCTCCAACTCCTCTTGGGTCATGGGTCTGTGCGTTCCCAGGGCAGCCAGCAGCAGTACATCATCGTCGCTCACACCAGCGGAATTGAGGTAATCTAGGAGGTGGGGGAGTATGTCTGCGGTGGGAGTCGGTCTGGTCACGTCATCGGCGATTATAGCCACCCTCCTACCCGGGCGAACGATCCCATCTAACCCTCTCAAGGCTCGTTGCAGTGCCCCTCGGACATCCTCGAGGGGGGTAACATTGTTGGGGCCTATTTCAACAACTTGAGCCTCATCGGGGAGGTGGAAGCTCAGGTAGCGCTCCCCGTACCTGAGGGAATAAGGGACCATTCCTACTCAGCCAACCTAAATGCCAGCTCTAAAGCCTTAAGCATGCTGCCCTCATCGGCCACGCACCTGCCGACTATGTCATAGGCCGTCCCGTGATCCACGGAGGTCCTCACATAGGGCAGCCCTAGCGTCACATTGACCGCCCTGTTGAAGCCAATTAGCTTGGCCGGTATATGACCCTGATCGTGGTACATGGCCACGACAGCGTTGAACTCCCCCCTTAGCGCCCTGAGGAAGACGGTGTCGGGTGGTAGAGGGCCTTCCACCCTGATTCCCTCGCTTTTGAGCTCCTCCACGGCCGGACCTATGATCTCAATCTCCTCCCTCCCCATCACACCGCCATCCCCAGCGTGGGGGTTCAGCCCCGCTACTGCGATGTTCACTCCTTCGCCCAACCTCCTCAGGAAGGAGGCCGTCAGTCGAACGGTCAAGGAGATCTCCTCCTTACTTATGGAGGTTGGGACATCCTTCAATGGGATGTGAGTGGTGACGTGGCTTACCCTCAACTCGTCCAGGTACAGGAGCATCTTGGTCCTCACACCACCGGCCAGCTCCGCGAGTAACTCGGTGTGACCGGTGAACTTGATTCCAGCCATGTTGACGGCCAGCTTGTTCACTGGCCCGGTCACCAAGGCGCCGGCCTTACCCTCCATCACCAATTTCGAGGCCCTCACCACATATCTATAGGAGTGGGTGCCACCTTCAGCGGTGGCCCTCCCCTTCGGAACATCCTCGCCACCCATATCTATGACGGGAACGCTATCTATCAGATGTGTCGGCTCATCGACGGACGAGAACCTCAACTTCAAACCACAGAGCTCCGATACCTCCTCGAGACACCTCTTGCATCCCACCACCGTGATGGGCCTCCCGCTACCGATGCGAGCTAGGGACTTCACAACAACCTCAGGCCCTATTCCAGCGGGATCACCCATCGTTATCAAGATCGGCCTCACATAACCACCTCCTCACCCTGACTAGGGTCGTCTCAGTGCCGAACCCTCCCGCCTTGGTCACGATGGGCAGACCATCTAGCGATCCACCTACTACCCATCCGGCAGCCAGTCCCTGCTCCGGTGGCTCCCCTATCCTCACGCCATCCGCTCCCGTTCCCTCCATCAGTTTCCTGAAGGTCTCCCCACCCACTACCACGAGTCCCCCGATCTTGTCGAACAATTGACGGATTTTCTCTAGCGTACCAGGCCCTAACTCAGCTAGGCGGAATCTAATTGCAACATCACCACCTTTCCTCAGTATGATGGATGCTTTCTCCATATCGGAATCGTCGATCCCTAGAACCGGTATTTCCGTGGAGAGTACTTCGAGCTGCTTGATCGTGACCTCGTTCTCCGAGCCGGATACGAATAGGATGGGACCTTTCGCTCTGGGAACCTCTCCCCCCTCCACCCCTATCCATTGGGCCAGTTCCATCGCCAGCCCTGCGCTACCCCCCATCACTCGATAGCTGGAGATCTCCCAGAAGAAGCGGGACAGCGCCTCCCTATCAGGAACTTCCCTGGCGATCAGGACGTCGGAATTGCTTTCTCCCCAATACCCCACCATCAGATCAGGGGATGTGGCCTTCAATATCTCCTCTATCAGGGAGGAGGCGACGGGTAGCTCCCTCACATACTCCGTCTCCTCTAGAGGAACGCCCCTGACGTACAGTCGACCGTTTAGCACGATCCTCCCCTGCTCGGGGAAAGCCGGTGTGAAGGGTACGGGGGTCCCCAGTATCGAGACGATTGAGTGCATCTCGGCGCCGACGTTCCCCCTCATGGTGGAATCCACCTTCTTGTAGAGGTATCTCGGACTCGTCAAGCCTGGAGCGGTCTCTAAGACCTCTCTGACTCTCCTTTCAGCCTCCATAGGGGTGACGAGCCTGGTGTCAGTACTCAGGGATACGCACTTCCACCCATATCCAGCGGATTCGTGGTTCAGGGCGACGAAGGAACCGCGCCCGAACTGAGAAGCCGTGTCCAAGGCGCCGGTCAGGTCGTCGGCTAGGATCAGTACATCCATCAGGGGCTAATAGGGGAGGATCCCCTAAAACAGTTGTCTAGGATCAGGTGGTCAGCATGACTATGCTTATCTTAACGTCCTCGGGGATGGTGACCCCCATTATGCTCCTTATGTACCTCTCGTCAGGGTTAGGGATGTCTATTATGCGCTTGTGGATCCTCAGCTCGTACTTGTCGTACCTGTTCGTCCCTTCACCCGAGGGATTCCTGAGAGCGGTAACCCTGAGCCTCTTGGTCGGCAGGGGTATCGGGCCCTTGACCCTGACTCCCATCTTCTCGGCCATCTCCTTGAACATCCTGCTCACTTGGTCCAAGCTCTTGGGATTGGTGCTGACCATCTCTATCCTCAGTACCTCGGGCATTTTTTACCACCACTCACCGGGGCATCTCACTGCTAAATAAAAATGATGGAGGGTTTACTTCTTCTTCCTCTCCATCGGAACTACGTCCAGCACTATGCCAGCGGCGACGGTCATGCCCATGTCCCTGACCGCGAACCTGCCGAGCGGCGGGAAGTCGCTGTACTTCTCTATCACGAAGGGCTTCAGCGGCTGGAACTTCACTATGGCGGCCTCTCCCCTCCTTATGAAGCTCGGGTTCTCCTCAATGACCTGACCGCTCCTCGGGTCTATCTTCTTCTCTATGGACACCATCTTGCAGGCCATGTGTCCGGTGTGAGCGTGTATAACGGGCGTGTAACCCGGAGCTATCGCGGTCGGGTGCTGCAGCACCACTATCTGGGCGGTGAACTCCTTGGCGACGGTGGGCGGGTTGTCAGGATGACCTATAACGTCTCCCCTCTTGATCTCCTTCTTGTCGATGCCCTTGATGTTTATTCCTATGTTGTCGCCGGGCTCGGCCTTGTCGAGCTTCTCGTGGTGCATCTCTATGCTCTTGACCTCCGCGGTCTTGCCGAGGGGCTCTATGATGATGTTGTCGCCGGGCTTGATCACCCCAGTCTCCACCCTACCGACCACGACGGTACCGACTCCGGTTATGGAGAACACGTCCTGTATGGGTATCCTGAGGGGCTTGTCCACCGGCTTGGGCGGCGCGGAGAACGTGTCAAGCACCTCATAGAGCGTCGGACCGTTGTACCAAGGCATGTTTTCGCTCTTCCTGACCACGTTGTCTCCCTTCAGACCGCTCACGGGGATGAACGGTATCTTGTCGGGGTCGTAGCCGACCTTCCTGAGGAGCTCAGCCACCTGGGCCTTGACCTCCTCGAACCTCTCCTTGCTGTAGTTGACGGTCGGATCGTCCATCTTGGATATGGCAACGGCGAGCTGATTGACTCCCAGCGTCTTGATCAGGAAGACGTGCTCTATGGTCTGTGCCTGGACGCCCTCTCCCGACTTGGCGGAGACAACCAGTACAGCCGCGTCGGCCTGACTGGCTCCGGTGATCATGTTCTTGACGAAGTCCCTGTGTCCAGGGGCGTCTATAATGGTTATCATCTTATGGGGCGTCTCGATCTTGGTATGGAAGAGGTCGATGGTCATACCCCTCTCTCGCTCCTCCTTGAGCCTGTCCACGAGCCAAGCGAACTGGGCGTCAGCTGCCTGCTCCTCAGGAGGAAGCTCCTCCACTAGCTGGAGATCGAAGAACATCCTCCCTATCAGCGTCGACTTTCCGTGGTCGACGTGTCCCACGAAGATCAGGTTCACGTGCTCCTTCTCGGCCATCTTATCACCCTATCACCTACGGGTATCTCTACCGGTCCATGACTGTGCGCATTTTTAAACCTAAACGTAACCCTCGAATCTGAGGGCCGAACATGAAACCGATCGAATCCACTCTTAATGGTTACAGGGAATTCACCGCTTGGATGGCGGTTATCCCGGCTCTCACGGTCTTCCTAGCGACCTTCATATCCTTAAGGATCACTCTGGTGAGTAGGGAACTGGGCGCCATGCTGAGTGTTCTGTTCATGGTGATAGCCCTCTTCCTCTTCATAATGTCTGACAGGTACGTGAGGAGGATAGTATTCTCTGAAAGCTTGAATGAGAGTGAGTTAGGAGCTCTGTATAGGAAGGCCGCTTACTACTCTGGCTTGATGATACCCTTGGTGGGCTTCATATCGTCTGTGCTCGTGGGATACCCAGATGCACCCTTCACGGCACTCTCTTTCATGATAATAGCCCTCAGCGGCTTGGGATCTGCTTGGAAGAGGTTTTACGACAAGATGACAGGAAAGCTGGTCATCCCTAAAGAAAGGCCAGACAAGTCCGCCAAGGATAAGAAGGGGAAGAAAAGGGAGAAGGACTGATCGTTCACGTAGCTACAACCTTCTCTACTTCTCTCAAGAACTCCTCAGCTTTGGAGCGGTCGTCCGATTCCACGAGGATCCTTATCTTGGGTTCTGTCTTGGAGGGACGTATCAGCCCCCAGACCTCCAGGTCGGAGAGTCGGACTCCATCGGTCAGATCGATCTCCATGCCTCTCCTCTCACCGAGGGATATGAGATCTCTCTTCAGGGAGTCCCAATCCCTCTTTCTCGGGAAGTTAGCCCTTATCGTGTGATACTTGGGGAGCTCGGAAACCAGCTCGCTTATACTCTTCCCCCTGGAGGCCATTATCTCTAGGACAAGTGCCGCAGCAAGAGGACCGTCCCTCCCCATGTGAAAATCAGGCAGTATGACCCCTCCGCAGCTCCCCTCGCCGCCCACCGTAGCACCGATCTCCCTCATCTTATGAGCCACGTAAGCCTCGCCCACGGGGGTCCTGTATATCTTAGCCCCCCTCTTCCTCGCAATATCATCGAACATCTTGGAGGACGCCACATTCACCACGAGGGAACCTCCGCCTCTCTTCTCCAAGATGTAGTCGACGACCAGCGCGAGGGTGATGTCCTCGGATAGTACCTCCCCCTTCTCCGTCACGAGGGTAAGCCTGTCGGCGTCGGTGTCGTGGGCGAAACCTACGTCCGCCCCGGTCGCTACGACGACCTTGGACAGGTCTTGGAGAGTGTCGGGCCTAGGTTCCATCTCCCTGACGAATATCCCGGGCGAGGAGTTCAGCGTGTTGACCCTGCATCCCAATGATTGGAGGAGGTAGGGCGTGACGTAAGCACCGGCACCTCCGTTGACATCCAGCACCACCTTGAAGCCCGCCTCAGAGATCACCTCGATGTTGACGAAGTTCAGCAGGTCCTCCAAGTAGTCCCCAGTGACATCGACGACCTCCTCCATGCCTATATCGTTCCAAGGAACTGACCTGAATTCCTCCTTCTCGAACCTCTCCCTGAGCCTCTCCATGTCATCCGGGTGGAGGAGCAGCCCTCCCCTCCCTATCAGCTTCAAGGCGTTCCACTCAGGGGGGTTGTGGCTGGCTGATATGATGATGCCGCCATCCGCATCGTACCTCTCGACGGCCCACTCTATCGTGGGGGTCGGGGCTATGCCTATGTTGAGCACGTTAACCCCCGCCGAGAGCAGGCCCGACACGACCGCCTTGTCCAGTATGTATCCGCTGGGTCTTGTGTCCCGCCCAACGACCACCAAACTTCCCTTTCCCAGTTCCCTACCGAAGATGTTGGCTATCTTCTCGACTACAACCGAGTCGATGCCGTCTCCGAATATCCCCCTTATGCCGAGGGGTGTGAATATCAGGGTCATTCGATCACCTCCCCGATTCCCTCTCCTTCATCCCCTTTCTCCTCAATTCCCCCCTGTGAAAAGGACAGGTAAGCCTTGATGGAGGGCAGGATCACGGCCAGGAGGATGATCACGCCGACGATGCTGGCTAACGGCTCGAGGGGGCTCGACCTCATGATCACCACCAAGCTCGTACCCATGATGTTGAGGACCCCTCCTATGGCGAATCCCGCCACGAAGGGAACTGCGGTCTCCCAGAAGAACTCTTGGCCCCCATATCTCCTCGTCAGGTATCTGAGCAGGCTGGATATCATGTAGAGGATGGCGTACTGGGGTATCAAGAGGCCGAACAGCACTCCAACGGCGCTTATGCCCAGCCAAGGTATGCCTCCTCTCAGCAGGAAGACGATCGCCCCTATTGCGAGACCCTCCAAGAAGTATTCCAGCTTCCACCCAGCTAAATCGCCCATCACTGAGAGGAGACCCACATTCGGATAGATGGGAGAGGCCATGTCTAGGGGTTTCTTCGCCGCTCCCCATGCGTGGAACGACACCAGCAGCAAGACGCCCCCCACCACCGCCCCAAATAGCAGTCCCATGAGCTGGGCTTTGAACATCTCTCTAGCCCTCATCCCTATGGACTTAGCATATTTGAAGCTCTCCGCCGAGGCAGTGGGTTGAGCCGACACCGCGTCGGTCATCATAGCTGAGGCCGCGCCTGAGAAGAACGCATCTGAGGAGGCGCGCTGGAACATGCCTGAAGCGAAGAACGCGTTGTCCACGATACCCCTGATGCCCAAATCCACAGGAATTATCCAGTTGCCCATTCCTATCGTCCAGACGTAGCCGTGCCAGTACATGAGGTGCAGGATAACGAGCACCAAGGCTATGAGCGGGCTGACCCCCAGAACCATTATCATGAGGGTGCTGGCGCCGAAGGTGAGCAGCCACCCGATCACGAGCCACTTCCTCGTTAGAGGCTCGTCCTCCCAGGCCCTCCAGCTGTCCCTGATGTACCTATACCCGAGTATGAGGGGAATGAGTCCCACAGCTAGGTAGAGACCCGTTGATATGTGATACCACGGAAGAGGGCCATTCACTGCCGCATTTGAGGAGTAAAAAGCAAAATCGTGACCTGGTTCGTACGGCAGGAGACCCATTCTCACAAGAACGGGAGGAACCAAGAGGAAGGCCACGATGGCCGTGGCCCACATAGAAACTTGAATTTCCAGGGGTATGAGGAACGCCCATGCCAGCAGATCCGGGGTTATCTGGGTCCCAGGATCCATGCCAAAGGCTCCTCCTGGGAAGAACTGCTGGAGCCAAGGTGTTAGATCGATCCTCAACTCGGCAGCGGGGAAGTCCTCCCATATCGCTTGGAGGAGGTGCCCCTTCTGGAAGAGGCTGATGCTGAATCCAGCCAATAAGCCGAGCCACAGCCATCTGAGACCCTCTCCTCTCTCCTTTACCAGTTGAGAGAACTTGGCGCTGACCGTGGCCACTGGAAAGATCAGCTTCTCCTTCTCCAAGTAAAATCTCCTGAAGGGTATGATGTTGAGGTAAGAGAATAGGGATAGGATTACAGCGAAGAGGACGGCATAGGTCAGGGGAAGTATCCAAGCAGACCAGTTGATCTTCCCGCCCAAGAGCAGAGCCCTTAGGGCCTCCTGATCCTTGGGAACTAGAAACTCGGGTAGTATTCCCCTCAGGGGGAAATCCTTCGCGAGCCCAGCTCTGGCCCAAGAGGGTAAGATGTACTGCCAACCAACGAACAGAACGGTGATGACCTCTATGGACCCGAATATGACGCCCATTTCCCCGATAGACAGGGGATTGCCTCTTATTGTGGAGAGGGCGTAGGCCACGGTGAGTACCACCAGAGCGGCCTCACCGGTCCAGCTGTAGCCGGCTGCGCTTCTCATGACCGTCTGAGCGAAGAGCATGAACAGGCCGAAGGCTAGGGAGAGAGTTATGGACCTGAAGGTGAACGCACCTCCGGTTGGACTACTTTCCTCCATTTCCTCCAAGAGATCCCCTCCTCTCACACTCTAGATGATAAGCCCGCCTTTAATACTTAGGTACTCGTCAGTCATCGACCGGGAGAACTCCCTCTTGACACCTTCCGACTCCCTGAGAGCATCGATCACCTCCGGTAAGGGGAGCAGGTATCCCAACAGGGAGATCATCTCGACCTCCTTCTCCACCACCTTCACGGAGTTGAGGAGGACATTCACGGAGAAGATGGAGTGAGGGAAGGACACCGGGAGGAAGGCGCACAGATCCTGCAAGTATAAATCTCGGCCGGAGATGCCCACCACCCTGGAGGACCTGAGGAGAGATTCTCTGGCCTCTCCCAAGCTAAGATCGTCCCTCAGCTTTACAGTTAAACGGAATGCCCTGAAGTACGGGCAACAAAAAAGTTCGTCGTGTATCTCCTCCATGGAGATGTCCTGAAGGGGGAGACCTAAAGATAGCCTTTCCAGCAGTACCTCGTAGGGCTTTACAACCATGCCCGAGCTGCCGTAGGAGATCCTCACGGAGTACTCATTCGCGCTATACTCTAGGAAGGCATCGGTCCCCTCTATGAAGTCGTCCAAGAAACCGGACACCTTTATCCCCATCTCCTTAAAGAGTTCCAAGCTGGACTCACTGCAGTAAATATCAATTCTCTTAGAAATCGGTCGGGAGAAGGGAGTTAGATCGTGGTTATAGGCACCGATCACCTTGATGTCCGGTTGCCTCTCTAGACAGTCAGCAATGGGAATGGTGTAGGGATCATGACCTACTATCCCTACCCTCATCATCTCCTACTACTCTCCCTGAGGGCATCTACGGCTGGCAAGGGGAGGCCTGCCAGCCCGTAGAGCACGGCCCCACCAGCCGTGTAAACCCTGCTACCCTTTATCCCAGCCATATTAGCTGCGGTGCTGAGATGCCCGCCGCAGAGCACTGACTCCTTGGCGTACCTCTCCATGGCCTTGACTATCTCCAGAGTACCTCTCCGGGATTCCGGCCTCTCGAAGATGCCCATCGGCCCGTTAGCCACGGCTAAATCAGCTCCCTTCAATCTCTCCTTGTAGATCTCTATTGTACCCGAGCCTATGTCTATTATTTTGCCGTCCTCAGGCACAGCATAGACTGGCACGTTTTCTAGGCTGCCATCCTTCATCTTCACGACGAAATCCACGGGGTAAAAGACCCTGCCTTCCCCTAGCCTCAATATCTCCCTGGCAGCGGGCAGGAGGAGGTCCAAGTCCCTTATCTTCTTTAGATCTCCATTGAGCTTGTGGCCCGCTGCATGGGCGATTATGGTACCGAGGAGCCCTCCAGTTAGGACTTCTGCAGCCTTCCCGTTCCTTATGGCGTGAACCATGACCTTCAGCTTATCGCTGACCTTTGCGCCCCCCAGTATGAAGATCCTCCTCCCCTTAATCGCGTCGATTTCCGCCATCTCGGCTATCATCTTCTGCATGTTCCTTCCAGCTGCGGCTGGCATCAAATAGGGAAACGCGACCAGAGACGGCTGGCTTCTGTGTGCCGCCTGGAAGGCGTCGTTGACGTATATATCGAAGAGAGGCGCGAGCCTTTGAACGAAGTGCGTCTTGATGAGATCCCGAGGATCCCCTTCTATGTTCTCCTCCGCCATGAACCTCAGGTTCTCCAGTAGGAGGACCTCACCCTGGCCTAGCTTCTTTATCTGCTCCCTTATCTCCTTGGATATGACACCATCCACATATCTGACCTCTAAACCGACCTCTTTACTGAGCTCTTGCGCGTGAGGTTCCGTGCTTATGAAGTCACTGCTTCCGGGTCTCCCCTGATGAGTACCGATGACCACGGAGGATCCCCTCTCTATGAGCTCCTTAAGGGTCTTCGCGGCCTGCTTGATCTTCTCGTTATTCATTATCTCTCCATTCTCCCCGATGGGAACGTTCATATCAGCCCTTAGAAAGACTTTCTTACCATCTAGAGAGAGATCATCGAGCGTCAAGACCTTTCTCGTCCTCAAGGGTGCCACCTCTGATTCTACCGATCGCGGAACCCGGCTAGAGAAAAATTAAAAATTATAATAGTTTGAAATGCACGCGCGTCATATTTAGTTAAATATATTAACAATCACTCAGTGAGGAACTCGTCCAATGCTTCACGGCATGGACAGGACCTCTTAACCGGTATCTTCCCCACTGACCTCTTGAGAACCTCAGAGAGGTCCTTTATCCTCTTGGAGAACGTCTCTAGGACCTCTTCGTGCGTGAGCTTGACCCTGCCGCCGACACCAGCCGCATAGTTAGTCACCACGGAGATGCTGGCGTAACACATGGCCAACTCCCTAGCGAGCGCGGCCTCGGGACACCCAGTCATTCCGACTATGTCACCCCCTAGTATCCTCATAGCCCTTATCTCTGCTGGTGTTTCAAACCGATTCCCCTCCGTACACACATAAACGCCTCTGTCCGTGATCTCCAAACCCAGCTCCTGAGCCGCCTCCTTTAAGGCGCCTCTTATCTCCGGGCAGTAGGTATGGGGGGTCATCGATACGTGAATCACACCACCCACCTCCCTGCCCCCCACTTTGAGAATTGTTTTTCCATCGTAGAATGTCCCCTCCCTACATTTAGTTAAATCTATGAAGTCGTCAGGGATGACGAAGGTCCCAGGAGACAGCTCCGGGTCGATCGCCCCGACGGCGTTCGTGGCTATGACCCTCTCAACCCCTAACAGGTTCAGAGCGTAGAGGTTGGCCCTATAATTGACTTTGAAGGGAGGGATCTCGTGCTTCTCACCGTGTCTTGGTATGAAAGCTATCTCCTCTCCCCCAAACTCCCCTAGGAAGACCGTTGCATCACCGAAGGGAGTGCTCAGTACCCTCCTTACCGGATTCTCCAACAACCTGTAAATACCACTGCCTCCTATTATCCCCACTCTCACCATATTGGGCCCTCTCCTCTCTTCTTTGTTTTCTAGGGATGTGGTAATTTTTATAACTCGTGGTTGTTCATGACTCATGCCTGTATTTGGCAAGTGTAAAGTCGCATAGCACAGGAGGTGATTGTTGATGGCCCTAGCGACCATAGGAGGAAGACCCGTCCTGATACTGAAGGAGGGAACCACCAGGACCCGGGGTGAGGAGGCCAGGAGGATAAACATAATGGCTGCCCGTGCGATAGCGGATGCCGTGAAGACCACCTTGGGGCCCAAGGGAATGGATAAGATGATAGTCGACTCCTTGGGGGATATCACCATAAGCAACGACGGAGCCACCATCCTGCAGGAGATGGAGGTAGCCCACCCAGCTGCGAAGCTCATGGTCAATCTGGCCAAGGCTCAGGATAAGGAGGTAGGCGACGGCACCACAACCAGCGTTGTGCTAGCTGGA
>Ga0256835_1000282_pt1 | contig 40455 bp, 48 predicted proteins | sample PIR30metaG_FD_185972 | JGI IMG/M metagenome (GOLD analysis project Ga0256835, IMG submission 185972) | Hydrothermal vent microbial communities from East Pacific Rise, Pacific Ocean - PIR-30 | ecosystem: Environmental > Aquatic > Marine > Hydrothermal vents | place: Pacific Ocean: East Pacific...
TTGTAAACATCCAATAGCGAAGCTGATAGTGTTAATGAAAACAAAATTACAAAAAACAAAATAAAGTAAATTTTCTTTTTCATCTTTCCTCCTATTTTAAAGCTTAAAGCATAGAGCCTCGAAGCATCGGAGCTAAAAACATTTTCGGGCAGCTCCGCACCAATTTTTTTCTTATTCTTTGATTTACCCTCACAAGTTTTTTCTCATTGTTACTCTCCCGATTTATAAATTGGTGCGGGATCTCCACTTTGTTTCGACTCTCAGGGCATCTAACTATCAAAACCCTCAGCTTTTGCACTGTCTCGCACGGTTTTAAAAAAGCTCGAAGGCTTGGAAGCTTTGATGCTTTAAAGCTTTTCTTATTGATATCTTGGAATTTAATTATTCTATCGTTTTTTGGAATAATAAAAGATTTGGAAAATTTTAAAGAAAACGGTTTTATTCTGTTAAGATTTAATCTTTTTGCCCCCATTTTCCCCTACCCTTGATATAAACGGATTTGATTTTCCGCTCTCCGATTCCATAGTAAATGCAATATTTACAGAGAGAGAGAGAGAGAGAGAGTAAAACCGTTCGTTCCCTTTAATCCTGCCATCTTAATTTTTCCGCCATTAATCATAGTCTTAACAATGTATCATATAAAATTATATTTTTTAAGGATCGGACAATTTTAATGAATTTCATATTTATTTTAATACAATCACAAATCATACATAATGATATATTTATTTTGTCCTAAAAAGATTACTTTTGTCGCCGGGTCGGGTTGTTCAGCGGTCAAAGCTTTTCGTGATTTTTATATATTTGATAAGTATAATTATTTTATTAATTTATCTTTCAATACTTATGGTCATTTAATTCATCCTTCATAATTCATCAATATATCTATCTTTTAAACACCACTTTCCCTGATACTATTGTAATAACAGGAACTCCTTTTATCTCCCACCCTTTAAAAGGGGTGTTTTTCGCTTTGCTCTGAAATTTCTCGGAATCTATAATCATCTTTTTCTCAGGATCAATAATTGTTATGTCAGCATCTTTTCCGACTTCAAGAGAACCTTTTGATTTAAGTCCCAATATTTTCGCCGGATTTACCGATAAAAGTTCCGCAAATCTTTTTAGATTTATTATCCCTGACATAACCAGCTTATCAAAAACCAAACCTACCATTGTTTCAAGACCAATAATACCAAACGGTGCAAAATTGAATTCCAACTCTTTCTCATCTTCCGTATGTGGCGCATGATCGGAAGCTATAACATCTATAATACCTCTCTTTATACCATCAACCAAAGCCACTCTATCCTCTTCGGTTCTCAAAGGGGGTTTCATCTTATAATTCGGGGAATATGTTGAAACAAATTCTTCGTTCAAAAGAAGGTGATGAGGTGTTACCTCTGCCGTTATATTTAACCCGTCCCTTTTCGCTTTCTCTATAAGTTCAAGACTCCACTTTGATGAAACATGAGCAATATGAAGTTTCCCGCCAACCTGTCTTAATATCTCTATATCTCGTGCTATTATAGAGGTCTCGGAAGCATCCGGAATCCCTCTTAATCCGAGTTTATAAGATAGTGGACTTTCATTTGCAACTCCGTCACCGGAAAGTTCCAACTCTTCCGCATGCTCTATTATTATTTTACCTATAATTTTCTGATACTCAAAAGCTCTTCTCATAACAATGGAAGATCTTACAGGGTATCCGTCATCTGAAAATCCCACGGCTCCGGCATCCGAAATATACCCCATCTCCACCAACTCTTTCCCTTTCAACTGTTTACTGACCGCTCCTATGGGAAAAACATTAACAACTCCCGCTTTTTTTGCTTTTTCAATTATATACGAGGTTACCCCTTCATTATCATTTATGGGGTCGGTATTCGCCATACACGCTATGGAGGTTATACCTCCGGCAGCAGCCGCTCTTGTTCCTGTTGCAATATCCTCTTTGTATTCATACCCGGGTTCTCTTAAGTGGGTATGCATATCAATAAGTCCGGGGAAAACAAAGAGTTTTTGAGCATCTATTATTTCAGCATTATCATCTTTCAAATCTTTATCTATTTTTTTTATTTTTCCGTCTTCGATTAAAATATCTATTTTTTCATCCATACTTTGTGCAGGGTCAATTACTCTTCCGTTTTTAATTATTAATCTCATCACCACCTCCGGATATAAGATAAAGAACCGCCATTCTAACGGCAATCCCATTACTTACTTGATTTAAAATAACGGATCTTTCCGAATCCGCTATCTCTTTCATTAATTCAATCCCTCTGTTTATAGGTCCCGGATGCATAACAATAGCATCTTTATCAGCCTTTTTTAATCTTTCTTTATTCAATTGATAATACTTTCGATACTCTCTGATAGAGGGGAAAAAACTTCCCGTTTGTCTCTCTTTTTGAATCCTTAACATCATAACAACATCAGAATTTTCAACAGCTTTATCAAGATTATATTCTATCTCAACCCCCATATTAATAAATTCTTCGGGAACCAAAGGTGGAGGACCCGAGAGAACAACTCTTGTATTATATCGGGTAAGCAAAAATATATTTGATCTCGCAACCCTACTATGAAGAATATCACCGACTATGGTTATCTTTAAATCATCCAATTTACCTTTATGCTGTCTCATTGTCAAAGCATCCAAAAGAGCCTGAGTGGGATGTTCATGAAAACCGTCTCCAGCATTAACAACGGAGCAATCGGAGAATGTCGTCAGATAATCGGGAGCTCCGGCCGCTCCATGCCTGACCACAAAGATATCGGGATGCATTGCTTCCAGATTTAAAACCGTGTCCCTGAAAGATTCCCCTTTGGACAAACTTGATGTGCTCCCTGAAAAATTAATCAAATCAGCGGATAACCTTTTTGCCGCCACTTCAAAAGATATCCTTGTTCTTGTGCTCGGCTCAAAGAACAGATTAACAACGGTTTTTCCCCTTAAAGCGGGAACCTTTTTAACACTTCTTTTAGAGACCTCAACCATACTATCCGCAACATCAAGGATATGGTCTATCTCCTCTCTTTTCAAACCTTCTATTCCAAGAAGATGCTTTCTTTGAAACATTATATCCCCTCCTCTTCAACAATTAATACCTCATCTATTCCATCTATCTCTTTCACTTTTACTTCAACAATCTCTCTTTTTGATGTGGGAAGCACTTTCCCTATATAATCAGCCTGTATTGGAAGCTCTCTATGCCCTCTGTCTATTAAAACAAGAAGCTGAATGGCTTTCGGTCTTCCGAAATCCATAATTGAATCAAGAGCGGCTCTAACGGTTCTTCCCGAAAAAAGAACATCATCAATCAGAATTATGTTTTTGTCTGTTACATCAAAATTAATCTCGGTCCCCTTCACAATGGGGTTAGGTCCTATTTTAGAGAGGTCATCTCTATAGAGAGTAATATCAAGAATACCAAAATCTATCTTTACACCTTCATTCTTCTCAATAATTTCAAGTATTCTTTTCCCTATAATCACCCCTCTCGTCCTAATACCTATAATAGCAATCTCTTTTAATTCTCTGTTTCTCTCAACAATCTCCATAGCCAATCTTTTAATGGTTGTCGCTATCTTTTTTGAATCCATAATTCTCGCTTTTACTTTCATTTTTTTTCTCCTGAAAATTATATACTGATAATAACAAAATTCTTAATTTCTAACAAGATTATTTTTTTCTCTGAAATTATTCCACCTTTTTTTATTTCGATTATTAAATAATAAATAATAATTCTCACCATCAAAGTTTCTACCTTAATTATTCAACTTTTTCATCCATTTTGACTTCCTAATATTTTATCTTTTAATCTTTCCCCTAACAACCAAAATATCTTTATTTGCTTAATCGTCGAGGATACCATATTTTATTATATCTTTCATGTTTTACCATTTTCCTTATTCTTTTTTTTTAAATGTCAGACAAACTTGAAAATATTTTACTAAAATGGTAAACTTCTTTTTATGATGAATTTTTATGAGAACAGGAAGTAATATGGCTGATATAGACCTACCGTTTACCAATAGGGAAAAATTTAATAATCTTTTGCTTTCAAACAGAAAGAATATAAAGGATAAACTCGGGGTCGAATTAAATATAAGCGGAGATAAGATACAATTGGACGGAGACTCTTTTAATATAGAATATATAACACATTTTATAAAAGATTTGATTTCACTTGTTGAGAACGGGGAAAACATAACTCAAAAAGATTTGGGAAAAATCATCTCTATTATTCCCGACGAAGACAAGGATAAACTTAAAACAATCACAAAAAAATCTGTTCTATCCCCTTTTAACAGAAAAAAAGTCATGCCAAAAACATATAACCAACATATTTATATAAAAGAGATGATGAATAATGATATTGTTTTTTCAATAGGACCCGCCGGAACGGGGAAAACATACCTTGCAATGGCTTATGCACTTTCGGCTCTTAGTCGGAAGGAGATTAAAAGGATTATTTTAACAAGACCTGTTGTTGAAGCCGGTGAAAAATTGGGGTTTCTTCCCGGCGATATACCTCAAAAGGTAAACCCTTATTTAAGACCCCTTTATGATGCAATCTTCGACTTGCTCGACCCTGTTAAAGCAAGAATGTTTCTTGAGGATGAAACAATTGAAATCGCACCTCTTGCATATATGAGGGGAAGAACCTTAAATGATGCATTTGTTATTCTTGACGAAGCTCAAAATACGACCCATTCTCAAATGAAAATGTTCCTTACAAGGTTCGGATTCAATTCAAAAGCTGTTATAACCGGAGATATAACTCAGATAGACCTGACAAAAAATCAAAAATCAGGATTAGTTGAAGCAGCAAAAATATTAAAAGGGATAAAAAGACTCTCTTTTCTCTATTTTACTGAAAAGGATGTAGTCCGACATAGACTTGTAAAGGAGATAATTAAAGCTTATGAAAAACATGAGTATAAAAAATAGTATTGATAATTTTAAAAAAGAGGAAAACGGGATATACAAATACTTTTTTAGTTTCTATTTTTGGATTTCACTTTTATTTGCCGTTATATTCACTTTTATAATATATTTTAATTATCAACCTCAAAAAAAATTAGACTATAAAATAGGAGATATAGCGAACTCAAACATAAAGGCTCCGCTCACATTTAAAATAATAAACAAAGAAGCAACCGAAAAGATGAAAAAAGAGGAACTTAAAAAGGTTCCGTTCGTATATGATTATATCTCTGACGCAAAAAAAACTTCGATGGAAAGACTTAATCGTTTATTCAAATATTTTTATAATTTTAATAAATACAAGCAAAGAATAAAGGATGAATTCGGTCTTGAAATCGTAAAATCAGATTATAAAATAATATACAACAGGAAGAAATTAATAGAGATAAAAAATACTGTGAAAGGTATTCTTAATGAATTTTATAATAAAGATATTCTGTTAGACAAAGAAAAACTTATGCAAGAGGGAAAAACAGAAGCGATTCTTAATAAAAACGGGAAAAGATCGTCAATTTCACTAAATATTATTCAAGGGAATAAAAATGTCCGGGATTTTATTAAAAAATATCTGAAAAAAAGGAACAATTTTGTTTCCAATAACAGCAAATTCATAGAAAACATAATATTCGCTGTTTTTGTTCCCATGTATAATAAGAATGAGAATGAATCAAAGCAACTTAAAATCTTAACCGAAAAAAACCTTACCCCGGTTTACAATCTGATTAAAAAAGGAAGAATGATTGTCAGAAACGGAGATGAGATAGATAGGAAAACCTATAACATAATATCCGAATTAAAAAAGCACCAACAGATAAATAAAAAACCTTTCTCATTAATTTTTGCAACTTTTCTTTTCATTTTCCTCATTCTTTCAATTGCGGGTTTCGTTATAAAAACATTTGAATTAAAATATATAACAAATAAAAAAATATTTAATATAATTCTTATAAATCTACTATTATCATTAATTATCTATAAATTATATCTGCTTTTATCAATACTAACCGCAAACAATGGCTCTGATATCTCCATAATAAGCAAAAAAACAGTCCATTTTCTTATCCCTTCCCAAGCTGGAAGCATTATCTTGGCTTTTCTTATTAACTTTAATATTGCCATTATTTTCATCATCCTCATTACCATTATCGCAGGTATTTTTCTTATAAAAGATTATTATCTTTTACTCTTTCTCTTTATTACTGCAACCATTCCGGCACTTAAACTTAAATATTCCCGTCAAAACAAAAGAAGCGAACCGATTAAAATATCCTTATATATATTATTACCAATATCAATCGTATTAATCTTTTTTTACCACCTGCTCTTTCCTCTACACACATCATCGAATCATCTTTTTACGGAACTACTTGCAGCGGTAATCGGAGCAATAACAACCGCTGTAATAATCTCCGCCCTTATTCCCATTGAAGAATCAGCTTTTGATATAATATCAAATCTTAAACTTCTCGAATTATCAAATCTTGATTTACCAATCTTCAGAGAGATGGCACTTAAAGCTCCCGGAAGCTATCAACACTCGCTTATGGTTGCTTCTCTCGCCGAGCAAGCCGCAAATGATATCGGATTAAATACAGCTCTTGTTCGATGTCAAGCTCTTTATCATGATATAGGGAAAATAGCACGGCCTGAATATTTCATAGAAAACCAAAGTGATAATAAAACTAACATACACAATACTTTACAGCCTGAAACAAGTGTTATATATATAAAAAATCATATATCTGACGGCATTGCCATTGCAAAAAAATTGGGACTTCCTCAACAAATCATAGACGGTATAAAGCAACACCATGGAACCTCTCTTATAAAATATTTCTATAATAAAGCTCTTGATATTCAAAAGAATAAAAAACAAGCTGAGGATAAAAAAGAGCATGAAGAAAATAATAAAAACGGAAATGGAGATGAGATTAAACCGAATATTGATGAAAAATTATTCAGATATGCGGGACCAAAGCCTCAAACAAAAGAGACAGCGGTTTTAATGCTTGCTGACGCGGTCGAAGCATCTTCAAAATCCTTAACACACATAGAAGAGGGAACCTTTAAAATACTTCTTAAGAAAATATTTGCAAATATTATTGAAGACGGACAACTTGATGAATCGGGAATAAGCTTGAAAGATTTGGTTATAATTTCCGATTCTTTCTTAAATATATTAAAAAACATATACCACGGAAGAATCTCTTATCCGGGATTTGATTTTAATGAGAAAGAGGAAAATGGCGATAAACCTGATAATAAAGATTAGAAAACAGAGAATTAACAAAAGTAAGATTAAAAGGTTAATTAAATTTTTGCAAAATTCACTTTCAATTGATAAAGTATCTCTGTCTATCGTATTTTGCGGCGATAAATTCATAAGGAAATTAAATAATCAATATAGAGGAATGGATGAAAGCACTGATGTTTTAAGCTTTGAATCAGGGGAAACAGAATATCTCGGTGATATTATCATATCAATACCGGATGTTTGGAAAACAGTTTTAAGGGAAAAAATCCCCATCGAAGAAGAGATACTAAGACTTGTAATTCACGGGTTCTTACACCTTCTCGGATATGAGCATAAAGAAAAAAACTCGATTATGATAAAATTACAGGAAGAATTATTAAGTAAATTTAAACAAGAGGAAAATGATTAATACTATGATAATATTTTTTACCCTTTTATTAAGTTGTTTGTTTTCAATATGGGAAAACTCCCTTTTAAAAATCGAAAGATGGGAGTATCTGAAAATAGTCCAAAATAGAGATTCTGATAAATATCAAAAACTTACTTATATTGAAAGTTCAATCCCAATTTTAAGAAATCTGAAAAACCTTTTCTTTTTTATCGGTTTTATTATTATTTTGATAGTATTAATTAAAAAAACAGACCCTATGATTTTAATACTATTTGTCGGAGGAAGTTTTATATTTATATATTTTATTCCATCACTCTTAATATCAAAAAAAATTTCGGTTTTCATTGTTAAAACACTGCTTCCTTTTCAAGCTTTTCTCAAAAGGATTTTCTCGAAAAACCAAATAGAGATAAAAGAATCAAATGATTCCGAAGATTATGATGATAAAATAGAGGCATATCTTTTCGAGGGTAAAGAAAGAAATATCATAACCGAAGAGGAAGAGGAGATGGTTGAAAAAATACTTTACTTCAAGGAGAGAACCGCAAGAGAAATTATGACCCCCCGTATAAATATCATAGGGATAGATGAAAATTCAACATTATCGGAATTAAAAAAATTGATAGTGCAGAAAAAAAGATCGAGAATTCTAATATACAGAAAAAGGATAGATAATATTGTAGGTATTATTATCGCAAAAGATGTTTTCAGGTATTGGGGACAGGATAGTATCATAATTAAAGATACAAAAAGCCTGATAAGAAAACCCGTATATGTAACCGAATATATGAAAATATCAAGACTTTTAAAAATGCTGCAAAGGAAAAAACAAAAACTTGCCGTTGTAATGGATGAATATGGCGGGATTTCGGGAGTTGTTACTGTTGAAGATATTATTGAGGAGATTGTCGGAGAAATCTATGATGAATATGAAAAAGAGGAGATAATGATAGAAAAATATGATGATTATTATATAGTATCGGGGGAAACTCCGGTGGAAGATATAGAGGACCTTCTTGATACTGAGTTTGAAATGGGACAATCCGCCATAACAATCGGGGGATTAATCAATTTTATTCTCGGTAAATTTCCCGTGAAAGGGGAAAAACTGGTCCTAAACGGATATGAGTTTGAAGTAAAAGATATTTCGGAAAAAAATATAGAAAAAGTTATAATCAGAGAGAAAGGGAAACAGTCATAATACTCTTTTTTTAAAAAACAGATAATGTTATACTATATAATCTTAACAGGAGAAATTCATGAACAATAAAATACAAATAGGAGAATTTTTATTCAGATACCGAGGAATAATTCCCATTCCTTTTATTATCCTAATATTAATTTTCGGTTCAAAACCTATTTCTTTGAATTTTAATTATCTGCCCCATATAGCAATAATAATATCAATCATAGGGGAAATCATAAGGTTTACAGTGGCAGGTTATGCCAAAGGGGAAACAAGCGGAAGAGGGAGCAATATAGCAGCTGATTTTATAACGGATTATGGTTTATACTCAATAGTAAGAAATCCCCTTTATATTGGGAATTTTTTAATTTTTCTCGGATTTGTCATGTATTCGGGAAACATATTATTCACAGTATTAGGCTCAATTTTATTTTTTATCTATTACCATTATATTGTTCTGGCGGAAGAAAACTTCTTAAAAACAAAATTCAATGATAAATTTGATACTTTTGTTAATCAAACCGGGAGATTTTTTCCCAAGCACCTGAAATACACCTCTCCACCTTATAAGTTTAATTTTAAAGCCGCTGTTTTCAGAGAAAAAGATACGATTTTCATATGGATTATCTCTTTTCTATTAATAGATGCAAGATTATCAGGATTTTCCGCACCAAACAGATTTAAAACATTTATATTTATAATCTCTTTTCTGTTTTGGATTATAATAAACACATATAAAAAGAATATAACAGATAAAGTATAAAAATATAATGCCATAGACAGTTATGAACATGCTAAAAATCGTAATATTTTATTATCTCTGAGGTTTTGATTGGTTGATAAAAATAAACTCGCCGGAACAATATACGCTGTAGCCGCATTCTCTTTGTGGGGAATACTCCCGATTTATTGGAAATTTCTGAAAAAAGTTGATTCAATAGAGATTCTCGCTTACAGAATACTTTGGGCTTTCGTTTTTTTTATTACCCTTATTTTCATTCAAAACAGATTTAAAGAATTAAAACAATCGATAGCGGATAAAAAAACAAGAATATTACTTATAATTGCAGCAATCCTTATAGGTTTTAATTGGTTTCTCTATGTTTGGGCTGTAAACCATAATAAAATAGTTGAAGCAAGTATGGGTTATTATATAAATCCATTATTAAGTGTTGTATTGGGAGTTGTTTTTCTTAAGGAAAAACTTAAAACAGAGCAAATAATAGCTTTTTTTATCGCAATAACAGGGGTTTTAATAATGATATTAAGATACGGTAAAATCCCGTATATAGCGTTAGCTCTCGCCATTATGTTCGGATCATACGGACTTGTTAAAAAACTCGTAAAAATAAAAAGTCTTGTTAGTCTGACAATAGAAACTTTTCTCCTTGTTCCCGTTTCATTGTTAATTATTTTATCAAGAGAGATTCATGGTAAAGGGGTTATATCAAATAATAATTGGCTTTTTTTGTTCCTATTAATCTTTGGTGGTGTTCTTACAGCTCTTCCCCTTTTCTTTTTTGTAAAATCAACAAAAAAAATAAAATTATCAAGCATTGGTTTCATACAATATTTAAGTCCGAGTTTAAATCTTTTAATCGGAATTTTTATCTATAAAGAGATTTTCACGAAAACTCATCTTATCAGTTTTTTATTTATTTGGATTGCTCTTTTGATTTTCTCAATCTCAAACATAAAAGAGATGATGGTGAAAAACGGAGAAGAACAGAATCAACTAAAAAATAATTCTTCCGTCAATAATATTCATTCATAAGATTAAATATCTTATCTTTTAATATATCTCTGACTTCTCTGAATTTTTCCATTGGTTGCCCTACGGGATCTTCAATTTCCCAATCAATCATCTTTTTATGAGGATACCAAGGACACTCCACTCCGCAACCGAGAGTTACAAGCAAATCGGTTTCACCTTCAGGTATCTCTTCAAGATGTTTGGAATATTGATGAGAGATATCAATGCCTATCTCTTTCATACTTTCGACAGCACCTTCGGCAACCCAACCCGCGGGATGTGTTCCCGCACTATATATTGTAAACTCACTATTAAACTCTTTTTCATTAAAATAATTAGCCCATCCTTCGGAAATCTGAGATCTGCAAGAATTACCCAAACATACAAAAAGGATTTTTCTGACTTTCTTTTTGTCCGTATCTTTTTCATTTTCAATATTTAAATAATTCATTATCTTTCTCCTTCAATTGTTTCCAAATTATGTATGCAGCTTTTTTAGAGCCGTTTTTTACACCTTCATATTGAGAAAGTATATTATCATATTCATCCATAAGAGATTTCACCCGTTGTTTATTATCGATAAATTCAACAGCAGCTTTAAATATATTCTCACCTGTTAAATCATCCTGAATTATTTCGGGTATTATTCTTTTTCCCGCCAATATATTCACTATGGAATAATTTGATATCTTTATAAAGGATTTTCCCATAATATATGTCGGTTTACTCACTTTATATATTACAACAACAGGTTTTTTTAAAATCATCGCTTCAAAATTCGATGTTCCGCTCGTAGATATTATCACATCTGCATTTTTCATTACGGAATATTTATTTTCCGAATATACATCAACCCCTGTTTTTTCGTATTTTTTAAAATAAGAATCACTAAGATGAGAAGCTTTTATAAGGGAGAATTTTATATTATTATATTTTTTTCTCAAAAGAGAGACAGCTTCCAAAATATGAGGAGTATGAAATTTTAGTTCAGAGCTGCGACTTCCCGGCATTAGGACAATATGAATTTTACCTTCGTGATTATATTTTTCGGCAGCCTCATTTTCCGATAATTGAGGTTTGACTATTTCAAATATCGGATGTCCCACAAATTCATAATCTATCCCCTCTTTTTCATATATTTTTTTCTCAAACGGGAATATTAAAAGGATTTTATCAACATATTTTTTTATTTTTTTTATCCTATTGTATCTCCACGCCCAAACAGTGGGAGATATATAATAAACAACTTTTATCCCCCTTTTTTTCAGTTGTTTTGCAAGAGAGAGATTGAAATCGGGAAAATCAATTAAGACAGCAAGCGATGGTTTTCTTTTATCCACCTCTTTTAATATATCTTTTTTTATATTTAAAATTCTTTTTATATGAAATATCACTTCAAATATTCCTATAAGGGAAAGTTCATTTATATGATACAGATTATCACACCCCTCCTTTTGCATCATATCCCCCCCCGTTCCCCAAAAATCATAGTTAGGATCAAGCTTTTTAAATTCCTTTATCAACATTGCCCCGTAATTTTCAGCTGAACTCTCTCCCGCAATTATAAGGATATTATTCATTCCCACTCTTACCTCCGATAACAATGAATTCAGGTATTTTATCTTTTATTCCGTATGCAAAAAGCCATTCATCATAATACTCTTTCTTTTTATAAATCTTGTATCCTTTCTTATGAACAGGACTTACAACTCCCACGATCCTGTATCCCCCTTTATATTTATCCCATAAATAATAGGGAATCACAACAAATTTTGATCTTCCCCCCTGTCTTGAAAGGGATACTATATTCCATTTCCCCTCTTTTGAGAATGGTTCTTTATAAAGTTTTCTTAAAATTTTTTTTTCATAAAGCTCTTTTAAACTTTTGGGAAAAGCTCCCGGATATTTTGTTTGATAGTTTCTTATTGCAGTTACATATTGATTACCTCTGAAAATCAACTCCTGCTCATTGTCTCTTTTCAAAATATATTCCCACGATTCAAAAGATTTCAGGAACATTACAGATATAACAATTATCATAAAGAGAACCATTATATATAAGAATCCCCGTTTTCCTCTGTTTTTATCAACCTGTTTAATCTTCGTAAAAGATTTCATAAAAAATTATAACATAAAAAACAGAATATTTTGAAAATAACACCTTTTCTTAGGAAATATCTCTTATCTTTATTTTTTTACCGAGAAATTTCGGTTTATTGTTAATTAAAAGATCAATGACCATTTTAACCCTTGCAAGTTTTTCCCTTATCAACACATGCAAACCGTATTTTGGTTCAATCCCTTTGGCAGCAAACCCTATTGCTTTTATCCCTTTTCTTTCGGCTATAAATATCGCTCTTTCAATATGAAATTTTTGAGAAATTATTGTTATTTTATTCAATCCGAAAACCTCTTTTGCACGAACAACCGAATCAAAAGTCCTAAACCCAGCATAATCAAGATAAATTCTTTCGGGAGGAATTCCCATTTTTATCAAATCCTTTCTCATAAGTTTCGGTTCATTATACCTTATTCTTCTATTATCTCCGCTTACAATTAAAAACTCAACTTTCCCTTTTTTATAAAGTTGAGAAGCAGCTGTTATCCTGTATTTATAATACAGATTTATCTTTTTTCTCGCCCGATATTTTGATGTTCCAAGCACTAACCCGACTTTATTTCTCGGAATATCATATATTGAGCCATATATTTTATCTTTTGTATTCAAACTCACCAAAAAATCTATGAATAAAACCACAAAAACAGATATAATAAACAGGTAAAAAACAGATATTACTATTTTACGAATCAATTTTTTCAAATTAAAAATCCCTTTTGTTTTTTCCCCTATATTCATAATACAATTATTTTATCATAAAAGGAAAGAATGAAAAATGATTTTGATTATATTAAAATAATTTTTCAGATTTTTCCGTATATAAGAATACTAAAACTTTTTCGGGAAAAATCTGGATTATTGCAAAATTCTTATTAATTCCTTCTCTGTTTTATCCACTCCGCAACAGCTTCATCAACAGTTTTCGCTTTTGTAAGAAAAGTTTCTATATTCAACTCTGTTACAAGTTTTTTTCTTGATTCCTCACCCATTCTTTTTGCAACAAAAACCTTGCAATCATCAAGAAATTTTATAATAAGACGGGGGTCATCATGATGCTGACCTTTTGAATAGGGATTTACCCTTTTCTCAATCAGATTTCCCTCATCATCATATATAAAATAATAGGGAGATATTCCAAAGTGCCCGACCCATAAACTCTTTTCATCTTTACCGACTCCTACGGCAATATACTTTCTCTCACTCATTAATTTTCCTCCTTTTCTTTTTCATCAAGTTGTTTAAGATACTCCATCGCTTGTTTTGCATAAACAAAATCAATAACTTCCATATCAACTTTTTTCACCCCTTCAACTTTTACTATAGCTTGCTTTATCATAAGAGCAAGTTGAATTCCTATGGGACAAATAAAAGCTGTAGGCTTAAAAACAAGGGAAACTTCTCCTGTTTTTTCATCAGCTTTCAAATCACGAACAAGCTTCAAAGACACGACATCCTGTCTTAATTCGGGATCATAAACCTGTTTAAGTTCATTTATTATTCTCTCTTCCAAATTATTCATTTTAATCCCTCTAATATTTTTTTAAACATCTTATCAAAAATATCTCTTAATTCCGGGCATCCGTCAGTTGTAAATTTCAGATCCACCAATGAATCAACAACACACCTTGAAAAAGGGATTTCACCTATCACCGGAATATCTCTTTTATTGGCATAATCTTTTATTGATTGAGTGTTTTTTTCATTTAAAGTGGCTTTATTAATTATTATCCCTACGGGAACATTAAAATGTTTTGCGGTTGCTATAGCTCTCTCCATATCATGAATAGCCGAAAGAGTTGGTTCGGCGGCTATAATAGCATAACTTGCCCCGGACAGAGAGGATGTTACAGGGCAACCTATCCCCGGAGGGCCGTCAACAACGATTAACGGGATATCATTTTCATCGGTTATAAGATGAGCTTGATGTTTAACCATTGTAACAAGATTTCCCGAGTTTTCAGCTCCCGGATAAAGTTTTGCATGAACCATCTTACCGGAATTCGTATCCGATACATACCATTCTCCTACTGTCTGAGGTATCATATCAATCGCATCAACAGGGCAAACAAGTTGACAAAGGCCGCACCCGTCACATCTGAAAGGATTGACTATATATTCCGAATTAATAATGTCTATAGCTTCAAATCTGCAATACTGCCTGCAAAGATCACATGAAGTGCATGCGTCATTTCTTATCTCTGCAATAGATTTCCCGATAAAACTCTCTTTTTTAAGTATTCTCGGAGCAAGAAGAATATGCATATCAGCCGCATCAACATCAGCATCGGCAATAACAAATTCATATCCGTTTTTATAAAGCCAATTAACGAACGATGATGTTATGGTTGTTTTACCTGTTCCCCCTTTTCCACTTATAAACACTATCTCTTTTGCTCTCATTTCAGCCTCCTTTCGATTTTCTGATAAAGCTCTTTCATCCCTTGCTCAAATCTCGCAAAAGGAAGTTCCCCTTTAGAATATCCTTTTGCTATCTCTTCCTCAAAAGGTATTCTGTAGATTATCTCTATGTTTTCTTTTTTCGCATACTCTTCCAAGCTCGTATTACCCTCTTTATACTTATTTTCAACAATGGAAAAAGGCTTACCGAGATCTCGAACAAGTTCCACTGTCAGAGAAAGATCATGTATTCCGAAAGGTGTTGGTTCGCTTACAAGCAAAACATAATCAACATCCCTTAGAACCTCCACAACAGGACATGAAGTTCCCGGAGGAGCATCTATTATAACCTTTTCATCATCTTTAATCTCTCTTTTTACTGCACTGATTAATGGCACAGCCGTAGGCTCTCCGAGATTAAGCAACCCTCCTAGAAACCTGACATCTCCGGCTTTTCCCTTTCTTATAATACCCTTTTTTCTCGGAACTTCAACAAGAGCCCCCTTTTCAGGACAAACATAAGAACAAATTCCGCATGAATGACAAAGTTCGGGGAAAAAAAGCCACTTTTTTGTCGGTTTTATAATAACAAGAGCTTTATAAGGACATTCATCAGCGCAAATTCCGCAAAAGGTGCATTTATCATCTTTTATCTCGGGAACAAGTTCCGAAAAATCTTTTTCCTCCGTTATCTCTGGTTTTAAAAAAAAATGACCGTTCGGTTCTTCCACATCAGTGTCAACATATAATGCAGGTCTGTTTGCATAAGCAAAGAGGGTTGTAAAGGTTGTTTTACCTGTCCCCCCTTTTCCCGATGCTATCGCTATTTTCATGATTTACCTCTATTCATTATGATGAGGAAATATTTTATCAGCTTGTTCATGAGATGTTGCCGACATAACCTCTTTTAATTTTCCATTAAGATAATTTTTTATCGCTTCTTCTATTGTCATATCCTCATCAGCTTTATACATTTTTATATCACCCTCTTTTAATACTCTATGAGCATTAGGACCGAAATTAGTTGATATTGCAACCGTAGAACCTGTTTTAATAACAGTTTGGGCTAAAGAGATTCCTACGGATGATTGCCCCGCTTTATAAGGATTTTCTTTTGCTTCAAACTCTTTTGTTTCAGTATCATAAATTATAAAATAATCACACCTTCCGAATTTAGGATCTACCTTACTTTTTAAAGAATTACCCGTTGAAGTTATAAATATTTTCATTTTTTTCTCTCCTTTTTATACTATTTTATCACATCCCATAATAATTAACTCCTCCCCAAATTAATGGGGAGGAGTTATTCTTAAGGGATGTTTATGAAAAAAACTCTGTTTTTCTATTACCAGCCGCCTCTGCCAAATCCGCCGCCACGGCCTCTTCCCATTCCACCACCGCGACCGAATCCGCCTCCACGGCCTCTTCCCATTCCACCGCCACGACCAAATCCGCCGCCTCTGCCGAATCCGCCGCCAAAACCCGAACCAAATCCGCCTCCCATTCCTGTTCCGCCAAAACCACCTGCGGGCGGATAAGGGGGTTGCTGTGTGGGATTTTGAACCGCTTCCGAAAGCTGACCTTGTGAAGCCATTTTAAAAGCCTCGGCTACATTCGTTCCTTCCGGTGCCGAAACCATCTGAATACCGGCACTTGAAAGAACCGAAGAAGCATTAGGACCAAATGCTCCGGATACAACAATTCCCACTCCTTGGGATGCAACAAATTGAGCCGCCGCTATTCCCGCTCCTGATGGTGATGCAGCATTAGGGTTTGGTAAAATTTGAACCGCATCAGGATTATTTGTGTCAAAAATCACATAAAACGGAGCTCTTCCGAATCTCGGATCAATAGGACCATTCAAATCTTCAGAGCTTGCTGTTACTAATATTTTCATTTTTCCTCCTTGTTATTTTTTTCTAATTCATTCAACCTTTTTTTATAAATATCAAGTTGATTTTCAAGTTGTTCAACCATATTTTTTAAAAACTCTTTCTCATTATAAATATTTGATTGCAGGGGAAACATTGGAAATCCCGGATTATAATATCCTCTATTCCATCCCCAACCTCTTCCGAAACCTTTTCCCCAACCGAAACCTCCGAAAAAACCACTTGTTCCTACAAAAGGATTAAAAGTTTGACGACTCATTCCATAATTGTTTCCGTATTGGAAATTCCCTTTCACAGTTTGATTTGAATAATCTCCCCTTTCAATCTTTTCCACCGCATCTTTAACACTTATTCCCGTGGTTTCAACAAACATTTTAATTCCCGATGAATTTAAAATCATCGAAGAGTTAGGACCAAAAGTCCCTGATATCACGGCTTGAACCCCTTTCTCAATCACAAGTCGGGCTGCTGAAATACCCGCTCCCGAAGGTGTATTTACAAAAGGGTTTTGAACAATCTCCGCATTATCCGTATCTTCCGAATCCAAAATTATTAAAAACGGAGCTCTCGCAAACCTCATATCAACAGGAGAATTTAAATCTCCTGAGGATGCTGTTACAAGAACTTTCATTTTTTCTCCTCCTTGGGCTCATTTTGAACAGGGGTATCATACTGCATAGGATATCCGACTCCGGTATAAGGAATGGTATTTACAGGGTAATAACCTTGATTCATCCATCTCCACCCTCTCGGAAGACCGGACCAAGGACAGTATCCCATTGTTGCGCCATAACCACGGCCTCTTCCGATTCCAAAACCTCTTCCTCTGCCAAAGCCTCTTCCCCTTCCGAAACCTTTTCCTCTGCCTAAACCAAAACCTCCTAAACCATAATAATAAGGATTCATATAGTTAAACATATCACACCTCCTTTTTATTTATAATTTTGAGATTAGATTTTCAGCTGTTTTTATTTCTATAAATCCACCACTCTCTATCACTATCTCTTTTTTACCTTTTAAAACAAAATTATCCTTAATATTAAAATCACAATGTTTATTTCCCATATTTTCCCCCTTTATTGAATCGTTTTCTGTTTTTTCCGAATCCACTTTTATTTCCGAACCCTCTTCTCAATCCTTTGCCCGTGTTGCCAAACCCTCTTCCTTTACCTTGACCGAATAAAGTAAAAATCGGAGAAAGTTTATTTTCAACAAACATCATAGCCGCGGTATCAGGTTCCATAAAACCTCCGTTTATTATCTCTATCCCGTTTATATAGATATTTCTTAAAAAACCTCTCGGACCACCGCCGCATATAACAACATCAACATTCTCTTCCTTCAATAATCCAACTATTTCAAGCGAATAATCAAGCAAAAGATTTACCGTTTTTTTATCCGTTATTTTCCCATTGTCCATATCATAAATTACAAGTTTCTCCGAAAAATCCAATCTCGGAGCAACAATATTTTTAAAAACCGCAACCGCTACTTTCATACTTTTCATAAGCAATTTTCATGCCATTGGAGAAAATATAATAAACACAATAATTCTAACAATCTCTTTCTTTCCTTTAAGTTGCATTTTGCATCTTATTGTTTCTTTATAATTAACCTAACGCATCATCTTGCAACTTTTTACAACAAATGATATAATAATATATGGAAAACAATAATTATCTCCAAATAATAGATTATCTTTTTGAAGGAATTTTTATAATAGATAATAATTTTACAATAGTTGGCATAAATAAAGCCGCATCCGAGATTACGGGATATACGAAAAAAGAAGCGGAGGGAAAACGCTGTTATGAGATATTAAAAACAGATATTTGCAGAATAGATTGTCCCATCAAAAAACTGAAACAGGGAAAATCTGCGGATGAACGGATTATAAACATAATTACAAAAAAGAATGAGGAGAAACATATAAAATTAAAGATTTTCCCTTTTAATAATAATTGGATTGAGATTTTTCAGGATGTTACAAGAGAGGTAGAGCTCGAAAAAAGAATAAACAAGAGATATATAATAGATGACATTATAACTTCCGATGAAAAACTTTTTGACCTTTTATCCGCTCTTCCCAAGATTGCTCTCAGTGATGTATCAGTTCTCATAGAGGGGGAAAGCGGAGTCGGTAAAGAGGTATTTGCAACAGCTTTAAAGAATCTCAGTAAAAGGAAAGATCAACCCTTTGTCAAGATTAATTGCGCCGCCCTACCGGATACCCTTCTTGAATCAGAACTTTTCGGATATAAAAGAGGTGCTTTTACGGATGCCAAGAAAGATAAACCGGGACTGTTCATGCAGGCTCACAAAGGGACTCTCTTTCTTGATGAGATAGGTGATATGAGCTTATCTCTTCAAGCAAAACTTCTAAGAGCCGTTGAGACCGGAGAGATTGTTCCCCTCGGAGGGATTGAATCGGAAAAAGTGGATGTCAGAATAATTGCGGCTACAAACAAAGACCTTTCGGTAGAAGTTAAAAAAGGAAAATTCAGGGAAGATCTTTTCTATAGATTAAATGTTGTTAATATTAAAATTCCACCCTTAAGAAACAGGAAAAAGGATATCCCTCTTTTTATCGATTATTTTATAAATAAATTTAATATAGTTTATCGGAAAGATATTAAAGGGATTACCAAAAACGGACTGAATATCTTATTAAATTATGATTTTCCGGGTAATATAAGAGAACTTAAAAATATTATCGAACATGCCTTTGTTTTTTGTGATAAGGATTTTATTGATACTGATGATTTACCAGATTACCTGAAAAACATTAAAGAGGAAAATACAGAAAAACCCCATCCCTTCAATGAAAAAGAGAGAATAATAGAGGCTCTTGAAATTACAAAATGGAATAAGAAAAAAGCGGCGGAATTATTAGAGATAGACAGGACAACACTTTGGCGTAAAATGAAAAAATACGGTTTATTATAATCATTGTGAGTTTTATGAAAATGTGGCGAGGGACGGAATCGAACCGCCGACACGAAGATTTTCAGTCTTCTGCTCTACCGACTGAGCTACCTCGCCACGGTGAATAGAGTAATTTATCAAAAAACCATATCCGTGTCAATACGGAAAATCTATTTCATTAAAAATTCTTTTCTTTATATTTTAAATATTCATTATCCGTTTGTTTTAATATTTACATTTTTCCGATTTTTAGTTATAATTATACTTAATTAATATAGGAGGTTTGTGATGGCATTAATTATTACCGATGAATGTATCAATTGCGGTGCTTGTGTTTCAGAGTGTCCTAATGAAGCTATTTCCGAGGGAGATGAATACTTTGTAATCGATGCTTCCAAATGCACGGAATGTATCGGATGGTATGATGAGCCTCAGTGTGTAGAAGTTTGCCCCGTTGATAGTATTGTTCCCGATGAAAATAACAAAGAGACAAAAGAGCAACTTCTCGAAAAATTCAAAAAACTACACCCTGATAAAGAACCCAAAGTTTGATTTAAATTAATTTAAAAATTCCGGGGAGGCTTTGCCTCCCCTTTATTTATTTAGGAGGAGATAATGGTTGATAAGCCAAAATTTATTATTGATAAAAAACCTTTAAAAGATGTTAAAAATATCATTGCGATCGGAAGCGGAAAAGGGGGAGTCGGGAAATCAACGGTTACCGTGAATCTCGCTCTTTCGTTAAAAAACCAAGGACTAAAAGTCGGCCTTCTTGATGCGGATGTTTACGGACCTAATGTTCCCATGATGATGGGACTCTCCGGCACCCCTTCAATAACAGAGGATAAAAAAATCATACCTCTCGAAAAAGAGGGAATAAAAATATTATCTGTTGACTTTTTTGTTCAAGAGGATCAACCGCTTATATGGAGAGGACCTCTTGTCTCAAACCTGATTAATCAATTTGTTAATGATGTTGAATGGGGAGAACTTGACTATCTTTTAATTGACTTACCGCCGGGAACAGGAGATGTTCAAATCTCTCTTTCACAAAAACTTAAATTAACCGGTGGAATTGTTGTTACAACACCACAGAAAGTAGCACAATACGATGTTAAAAAAGCTGTCAACATGTTTAAATCGGTCCAAGTTCCCGTTCTCGGAGTAGTTGAAAATATGTCCCATATTTTATGCCCCAAATGCGGAGAAAAAATATTCCTCTTTCCCCAAGGCGGAGGAGAAGAATTAAGTAAGATGTTTGACATTGAGCTACTGGGAACATTACCTTTTGATCCCCAGGTATCCGCAAACAGTGATGAGGGAAAACCAATCGTCTTGGTATCTCCGGATAATCCCATCTCCAAAACATACAAGGAGATAGCGGAAAATTTAACAAAGAAAACTTCAAATTAATTTTATATTATGAAAACAAAAAAGCCCTATATTATCAATATAGGGCTTTTTTTATTAACCCTTATCACTACAACTGTCGTAGGAACATTATCCTATCTCTCTTTTGAATTTTATAATAAACAACTTCCGACTGAATTTATCAAAAATTATCTTTTTAAACCGGAAAATCATTTATACGGTTTATACTATTCCTTACCTCTTTTAATAACTCTTTTCGCTCATGAGATGGGACATTATCTTATGTGTAAAAAATATAATATTGAAGCCACCCTCCCCTATTTCATACCGGCACCCACTCTTGCGGGAACTTTCGGAGCGGTCATAAAAATAAAAGAACCCTTTTACTCGAAAAAATCACTGTTTGATGTGGCAATAGCCGGTCCTCTTCTAAGTTTTTTTCTCTCAATACCTATTCTTATATACGGAATCTCATTATCAAAAATTGTTTCAGGACCTATGCCCGAAGGGGGGTTCGGACTCGGAGAACCCCTTATCTTTAAACTTATCTCATCTCTGCTCTATAAAAACCTTCCCCCGACAACGGACCTATTGATACATCCTCTCGCTTTTGCAGGCTGGTTCGGCATCCTTGTAACAGCATTTAATTTACTTCCAATAGGGCAACTTGACGGAGGCCATATCCTTTATGCAATATCACCAAGACTTCATAATATTTTTTCATATATAATCATAGGTTTGCTTATTATATCAGGATTTATTTTTTGGCAAGGGTGGTTTCTTTGGGCTGTTCTTATTATGATATTCGGAACAAAACATCCTCCGGTTTACGGAGATTCCGGAGAACTCGGCAAAAACAGAATTTTTCTTTTTATCCTGATTATTATTGTCTTTATTCTTTCCTTTACCCCGAACCCTATCTTTATAAAGTAATATTTAATTCTTAAAATCAGATATTTTATTCTGTATCATTGTTTAATAATATAGTAAAATATCAGATATTCGGGTAAAATATATAATAATATAATAGTTTTACGGAGGAAGAAGATGAGTGAAAACAATATTTCGGAAATTGATAAAGAGTTGCTTGATATTCTTGCATGCCCTGTTTGCAAAACAGAGGTTAAACTTACCGAAGATAAAAAAGGGTTAAGATGTGTTAATTGCGGTAGAATTTATCCCATAAGAGACGGTATTCCCGTAATGCTTGTGGATGAAGCGACTTTCACCGATAATCAAAATAAAGGTTAAAATTATTACTTGACTTAAAGAAAAATAGAAATTATACTTAAAAAATGGATTTTGAAGAAAAAGTAAAAGATATTATAAATCTTTCAAAAAAGATGGGAGCGGAAGAATCCGATATTACCATTATTCTTAATAATATTAAGGACATGGAGATTAGGAACGGAAAATTGGAGAAATTTTCCGATAATATCAGCAGGAAAGGTAAACTAAGATTATTTAAAAAAGGGAAAAGCAGTATCATCTATTTTTCCGAATTTAATGATAAAAAGCTAAAAAACCATATTATGAAATCACTGTCATTTCTCGAACTTTCAACTGTTGATTTTGCCAATACCCTTCCGGCTGAAAATGAAATAGGAAAAGTTAAAAATGACCTTGATTTGTATGATAAAAATAATATGGGATTTTCAATAAACAGATTAACAAATAATCTTATTAAGATGGAAAATTCCGCTTTCGATTATAGCTCCAAAATAAAACATAGTGAAGGAGCATCCTATCAATTCATCGAAAGCGAGATATTTTTCGCAAATTCACAGGGATTTTTATCCGATTTTAAGACAAGTTCTCACTCTTATTATATTTCAGTAATCGCAGAAGAGAACGGAAGAAAGGAGGACGGATCTTATTGGAGTGAAAATATCCATTTTAATTCTCTTGAAATTCCGGAATTCTTAGGGGCAAAAGCGGCTGAACAAGCTGTCGGGAAAATAGGCTCCAAAAAACCTTTAACAGGGGAATATACCGTTGTTTTTAACAATCTTAGTGCAAGTTCAATATTGGAAGAATTTGCCGAAATGATTAGAGGGGATCTTATTTATAATAAAAGTTCTTTTTTTTCTGAAAAATTGAATGATAAAATAGCATCCGATAAAATCTCCATAGAAGATAATCCTTTGATAAAAGGGTTAGTTATGTCAAGACCTTTTGACGGAGAGGGAGTATTATCAAAACGAACCGAAATATTGGAAAAAGGGGTGCTAAAATCTTATCTGTTAAACACTTATACCGCCAACAAGTTAAAAATTAAAAACACCGGTAATTCTCTATTGTCAGCGGAATCCGATCAAATCTCCCCCTCCAATTTTTTTATAAAACCTTCTGATATTGATGAAACTGATTTAATAGATTCCGTAAAAAAGGGGATATATATAACTTCAATAATGTCTGCCGATAATATAAATAAAACAACAGGCGATTTTTCATGGGGAGCAGAAGGTTTTATGATTGAGCGGGGAAAACTTACAAACCCTTTAAGTGAATTTACGATAGCCGGTAATATTATGAATCTTTTTCAAAATATAGTTGAAATCGGTGATAATTCGGATTTCAATAGAAACACTATCTCTTCGCCATCTTTTATGGTGGTTAAGGGAATAACAATAGGAGGTAGATAATGAAAAAAACAATAGTTCTTATTTTTATCATCATTTTGGGGATATCTTTTATTTATTCCTCGGAAACAACAAAAAAAGAAGATTTTTTTAAGAGAATCGATAATCTTTTTGAAATGCGTAAAGATGTATCAAATCTGAAAAAAGGGATTGCCCTTCTTGAAAATTATGTTAAAAAGAATCAATCCTATGATGCTTATTGGAGACTTGCAAAATTCTATTATCAATACGGAGAAAGAGTTCCCAAAAATAAAAGAAAAAACATTTTTTTTAAAGCGGTGAACTATGGAAGAAGAGCCCTACTTTACAATAAAAACAGAGTTGAAGGACATTTTTGGCTCGGAGTCGCTTACGGAAAATACGGAGAAGCAAAAGGGATTTTCAAAAGTTTATCCTTGGTAAAACCCATAAAGCAAGAGATGAAAAGGGTGATTGAATTGGATGAAAATTATGAATGCGGGGGAGCATACAGAGTTCTCGGGAGATTATATTTCAAAGTTCCCGGAATTATGGGGGGAAGCAAATCAAAATCTCTCGAATATTTATTAAAAGAAAAAAAGATGTGCCCCTCTAATATTCTCGGAAGATATTATCTTGCGGATACATTAAGAAAAGTCGGAAAGAAAAAAGAAGCGATTGCAGAATTGGAATATATTTTAAATTTAAAAGTCGTTGATCCGAGATGGGCTCCAGAATATGATTTGGTCAGAAAGGATGCGGAAAAATTATATAAAAAATTAAAATGAAAAATATAAATAAAATATTAATTTTCCTATTATTAATTAATTTTTCCATTCTCTCTTTCACAAAAGAAAGGATAAATTTCATAAAAAAAGGGAATGATTTTTATTTTTTCAAATACTCTGGAAAAACGATTTCCATGAAAAAGAATAATAGTAAGTTTGAGCCTACATACATTGATATCCCGACAGAATCACTGCAAAATATAAATTTCAGGAAAATTAATAATAATTTTTACCTATACATCAAAATCAACAATAATAAACTGATATACAAACTCAATAATAAAAGATGGGAAAAGATAGTTTGTATAGAACAATCCGATATTAAAAAAGGATTATTTCCCGAACCATATAATAAAATAGAAAACCTTAATAAAAATAATTCCGATTTTCAATTTGGGGAAATAAAGAACAATATTATAATTTCCGGTAATATAAGATATATTCTTCCCGAAACATTCGACACTTTTTATATGGAAAAAGATAAAATATATACACTAAGCTATCAAAAGGATACTCTCTTAATTAAAAAGTTTAAGGTTAAAGCGGGACTCCCTTATCCTCCACTTAATGTCATAAGAACTTTTGAACACAATTATTCATTGTATTCGGAAGAATATCTTAATAAAATCAGTTGGGCTCCAAACCCGATGAATTCAACAATCTTGAATTATTATATATATAAAAGAGATACCAAAGTCTCGGACTCTAATTTTGTCTTTGAGGCAAAAATAACTCCCAAAACATATTTTTATCTTGACAGAGAGCTAAAAAAAGAGGATGAAAACAGATTTGTTTACGGAGTCTCGGTTGTGGATATAACTCTCGGAGAAAGTGATATTGTAACAACAACGGGAAAAACGATAAAACCTACAATAGGACCTATAAAAGCATATTGCTTTAATAATCAATAAGGAGAATTTTAATGGAAGAAGCAATTAAAAAATATCCGTTTTTTCATCCCGCAACAAAATTGTATCGTTTCAGTATTCTTATATTTGTGAGTCTTCTGACTTTCGGAAGCTATTTTGCTTATGATATCATAGGCGCTGTTGCCCCCACACTTGTCAGAGAACTCGGTGCAAAAAGGGGAACCATAGGAAGTTTTTACACTATGTATAGCATTGCAGCGATTCTCTCGGTTTTCATAGGGGGACTTTTAATTGATAAACTTGGAACAAGAAAAGCCAGCATGATATTTTCCATTCTGGTTTTCATAGGAGCTGCCATAGTTGCCTTTGCCAATAGTATTCCGATTCTTTTTCTCGGAAGATTTATTTTCGGAGCGGGAGCCGAACCTCTTGTTGTAGCTCAAAGCGCTATTCTTGCGAAATGGTTTAAAAACAAGGAGCTTGCCCTCTCTTTCGGATTAGCTCTAACCGTCAGTAGGCTCGGAACTCTTTTTAGTTTTAACACAGGTGAATTGATTTCAAAACATTACGGCAGTTATAAATATGCATTATATGCAGCAGTTATTTTTGTTTTAATCTCACTTGCAGCAAACATAATATATATTTTCATGGATAGATACGGAGAGAAAAAATTAAAATTAAAGGAAGAGGGTTCGGAAGAGAAGATAGTATTTAAGGATATTAAAACATTTAATTCCTCATTTTGGTATGTAACAATTTTATGTGTTACTTTTTATTCCGCCATATTCCCTTTCACAGCTCTATCAACTGACTTTTTTGTGGATAAATGGCATATACCCCGAGTCGCACCTGCAGGAGGAAGTTTTATGCATCAGGTTTTCAATAATTTTTTTCATATGTTTAATACTGCCGGAGGTATTACATCCATTATTATTTTTGCATCCATGATTGCCGCCCCTTTTGCGGGATATCTTGTTGACAAAATAGGTAAAAGAGCTTCCCTTATGATCATAGGCTCTCTGATTATGATTCCGGCTCATCTGCTGATGGGGATAACTCACATAAATCCAATCTATCCCATGATAGCTCTCGGTGTGGCTTTTGTTCTTGTTCCCGCCGCAATGTGGCCGTCAATCCCTCTTGTAATAGAAAAGGAAAAAGTTGGAACAGCTTTCGGACTAATGACTACGATTCAAAATATAGGTCTTGCCCTCTTTCCTTTTCTTAACGGAAAATTGAGAGATATAACCCATAATTATACCGCAAGCATGATTATGTTTTCCGCTCTCGGTTTTATCGGATTAATATTTGCATATCTATTAAAAAGAGCTGACGCCAGAAATGGCGGAGTTTTGGAAAAACCGTAAATAAATATTTTCGAGGTAAGAAATGAAAAAAAAATTAATTTTATTATCAATTATTCTTTCAGTTGCTTTTATTTTCATATCAAGTTGTAAAAAACAGGAAAATCCCGAGATAAAAAAGTGGAAAACAGCGATTCTCAAAAAAAGAGCTGCCGAAGACAAGGAATTTAAAACTTCACCCACATCCCCGATAGCAGGATTAAACAGATTAACGGCATCTCCCGATAAAACAAGTTATATTATTTTTAAAGAGGGAAATTTTGAACTTATAAATAAAAAAACCGATGATAGTTTAATATCCGTATTTAAAAAAGATAACAAATGGTTTTGGGAAGTTTTTGATAAAGACTTTTTTTGCAAAGCTTCGGGAAAACCGGTTGAATCAGGGAAACCACTTGAAGGAGATATCACTTGTAAATATAATAGATACAACTTTCTCGTTTATCCCCTTGATTCAAGATTGGTTCTTGTATCTTTTGACCCGGAAAAAAAAGAGGTAAAGGAATTTACCCGCAGATACTATTATCCGCCAAATCCCGATTACAGAGTCAAAGCAAAAATTATAAGACTCGACAAAAAGGATGAAGTTAAAATGATAACAAGTCAGAATCTTATTAAGACATCTTATAGATACGCAAGAATAGAATTTAAAATCAACGGGAAAAAGGAACATCTGTTTGCCTATAAAAAAGATCTCTCGAAAAAACCCGGCGAAGGATATCTCTTTATCCCGTTTAAAGATAAAACAAACGGAAAAGAGACATACGGAGCGGGAAGATTCCTTGAAATCAAAGAACCTGCGGGAGACAGTTTTATCCTTGATTTTAACGAAGCTTTTAACCCTCTATGCAATTATGCTCCCGTATGGAATTGTTCATATCCCCCTTCGGAAAACATACTTAATATTCCGATAAAAGCGGGTGAAAAAAAGTATCCTATAGAACATTGATTAAGACAATATAATAGAACTACAAAATAATATTTTTATTTAAATTTAAATATTTGACCATTTTTTTTATGGCTCTTCCTCTGTGAGAATATAAATTCTTAATTTCAGGTTCTATTTGAGCAAAGGTTTTTTTTAGCGGTTTATAGTAAAACAGAGGATCATACCCGAATCCGTTTTCCCCCGTCGGTTTTTCCGTAATATAACCGCAAACTTTACCTTTAAATGTTTTTATTGTTTTTCCTTTAAAAGCCAAAGCTATTACTGTTATAAAACAAGCTTTTCGCTCCTCACCTTTTTTATTTTTAAGTTTATCAAGAATAATCCTATTTCTCTCCTCATCCGTTTTTCCTATTCTTGCGGAATATACCCCCGGAAAGCCATTCAGAGATTCAACCGATAAACCGGAATCTTCCCCTATTACAGGATAATCACTTATCTTTGAATAGAATAAAGCTTTTAAAATAGCGTTTTCTTCAAAGGATGCTCCTGTTTCCTCAATATCATAATGATCCTTAAATACCTCATCCATACTTTTTATTATATAATCTGTATCTTTAAAATATGATTTAAATTCTCTTAATTTTCCCGGGTTTTTCGTTGATAGTATTAAAATCTTATGCATCTATCTCTTCTAATTTGAATTCCTTTACCCCTTCCAATGAATAAGCCCTGCTGATGATACTATCCCTATCAAAATCTTGTGCCGAAAACATAAAATCCCAATAATATATGGTATCTATTTTTCCGTGTGAAAAATTTATTATTGATTTTTCATCTATCTTGAATTTTTCAAAAATATCATTATTTTCCAAAGGAAATGTTGATTTTATTGATAGTTTGTATTTTTTCTCCACCATCTCTATTCTGTCCTCAATAGACTTTAAAACCGCCAATATAATAACTATGAAAAATGTTGATACAACTGCAACTATATAATAACCTGCTCCTATTGTAATTCCTATTGAGGCCGTAACCCATAGAGTTGCGGCTGTTGTTAAACCGTGAATCTCGCCCCCTTTTAATTTCATAATTGTTCCAGCTCCGAGAAAACCTATTCCCGTTATAATATTAGCTGCAATTCTCGAAGGATCACCGAGAAAATGGGAGCCCATTTTAACAAGCTCAAAAGAGATAATTGTTAAAAGAGTTGAACCATAACAAATGAGTATCATTGTTCTGAATCCCGCCGCCTTACCCTTAAAACCTCTCTCTATCCCTATAAGTCCTCCGAGAAAAAAAGATAATAAAAGTTTAAGCAATATTATTTTCATCAGATTTTCCTACTATTAATTTTCATCACTTTTCTTTGATATAAGTTTTTCAAATTTTTCCTTTGCTTCCTCTTTTTTCTTTTTTCCTATCAGGAAAGCTGAATCCATCCTTTCGTCAACTTTCTCTTTTTTTATAACCTCTTTTTTAAGAAGATCTTCAAGAGAATGCTTTTTTTTCTCTCTGTTTTTCTCAACTTTAATTATCTCTTCACTTTCTTTATCAATCCACAAAACAGTTCTGCATCTCGGGCACATTATTTTCATAATATTATCACTCATGATTTATGATAACAAAAAATCAATAATTATTAAAGATTATCTATAAATAATCACTACTGTCCCGAAAAAAGATAAAATTGAAAAACCATGTTTAAACTATATCGAGCAGTCGTCTCTTTGTGTAGCAAAGCAACTTCAACCTAAGCAACCGATTTCATGACAAAACAATATTTTGACGAATATAGATTCCTTTATTTTATTATTAAAAAGAGCTATAATTTCAGATATTCGTAGGAGGTTAATTATGAAAAAAGTTAGTCTATTATTTATTGTCTTAATTCTTTTTACTGTTTTATATTCAAGAGGGAATAATAGTGATAATCCTTTCTTTCACCCTTTTAAAACACCTTTCGGTGCGCCCGATTTTACCAAGATAAAAACAGAGCATTATATGCCCGCATTTAAAAAAGGGATAGAGGAACATCTTGAGGAGATAGACACCATAGTAAATAATAAAGCAAAACCGACTTTTAAGAATACAATCGAAGCTCTTGATAGGAGTGGGGAGCTTTTAAGAAAAGTTTCTTCGGTATTTTTTAATCTTCTTGCAGCTGACACTAATGATAAAATGCAGAAAATAGCACAGGAGATTACCCCTCTTCTTTCAAAACATGAAGATGATATTCTGCTTAATGTAAAGCTTTTTGAAAGGATAAAAGATGTTTATAAACAGAAAGACAGATTAAAACTAAACACAGAACAAAAGACCGTTCTCGAAAAATATTATAAGGATTTTGTTCGAGGCGGAGCAAACCTTTGTGAGAAAAATAAAGAAAAACTCAGAGAGATAAATAAAAAAATCTCTCTTTTGACTCTTAAATTCGGAGAAAATCTTCTTAAAGGGGATAATGAATGGAAAATGGTTTTGGATAAAGAGAGTGATCTTAAAGGACTTCCTCAAGATATTATTGAGGGTGCCGCAAAAGCAGCTGAAAAAGCGGGCTTAAAAGGTAAATGGCTTTTCACCCTTCATAAACCCTCTTGGATCCCTTTTCTACAATACTCCGAAAGGAGAGATTTAAGAGAGAAAATATATAAAGCATGGATGAACAGAGGGGATAATAATGATAAATATGACAATAAAAACATAGTGAATGAAATAGTGAATCTCAGACTTGAGAAAGCAAGATTATTCGGTTTTAAAAATCATGCTTCTTATGTCCTTGATGTTAATATGGCTAAAACTCCTGATAAAGTTTATGATTTGCTTTATAAGGTTTGGAAACCCGCTTTGGAAAGAGCGAAAGATGAAGCGAAAGAATATCAACTGATGATATATAAAGAGGGTAAAAAATTCAAACTTATGCCTTGGGATTGGTTTTATTATGCGGAAAAAATGAGAAAAGAGAGATATGCTCTTGATGATAATATGCTTAAACCATATTTTGAACTTGAAAATGTCAGAAAAGGGCTTTTTATGGTTGTTAATAAATTATATGGAATCAAATTCATAGAGAGAAAAGATATCCCTGTTTATCATAAAGATGTAAAAGTTTTCGAGCTTAAGGATGCGGACGGAACCACCATAGGAATAATATATATGGATAATTATCAGAGAGCTTCAAAAAGAGGGGGAGCATGGATGGATGCTTTCCGAAAAGAGGTTAGAATTGACGGTAAAAGAATAATACCGATAGTTTATAATGTAACAAATTTTCCTCCGAAGATTCCGGGAAAACCCGTTCTTTTAAACATTGATCTGGTTAGAACAATGTTTCATGAATTCGGACATGCTCTCCACGGGTTATTATCTCAATGCACATATTACAGAGTTTCGGGAACAGAAGTTTCAAGAGATTTCGTGGAACTTCCTTCTCAAATAATGGAAAATTGGGCAATCGAACCCTCTGTTATGAAGATGTATGCAAAGCACTATAAAACAGGTGAGCCTATTCCCGATGAACTTATTCAAAAGATAAAAAAATCAGGTTATTTTAATCAGGGATTTGCAACCGTTGAATATCTTGCCGCATCTTTTCTTGATATGGATTGGCATACCATAACTGAAAACAAAAAATACGATGTTGATAAATTTGAAAAAGAAGCCATGGGTAAAATCGGTCTCATTTCCGAGATAATACCGAGATACAGAAGCACATATTTTGCTCATATATTTGCGGGCGGATATTCCGCTGGATACTACAGTTATATATGGGCAGAGGTTCTTGATGCCGATGCTTTCGCACTTTTTAAGAAAAGAGGGATTTTCGACAGGAAAACCGCAACCGATTTCAGAAACTATATACTTGCAAAAGGAGGGTCAGAAGATCCTATGATACTTTATAAAAAGTTCAGAGGAGAGGAGCCATCGATAGAACCTTTGTTAAAAAGAAGAGGATTACTCAAAAAGGATAAATAAATTTTTAGTTAATAATTATTTATATTAAATAACTGAAAGCTCAAGACTCAACATTTTGTTTCGCACCGATTTAAAAGAAGTTCAAGGCTCGGTAATTTAACAATTTTTCTGTTTTCTGTTGAACTTAGTGAAAGTATGTTATCAGTATATAAATGTCATATGTTTAATTTAAGCTGATTAGGAGTTTTCATTGCTTGGTAAAAAAAAGGATTATCCGAAAACAGGTTCAAATATGTGTAAATGGTATCCTGTTTGTCCCGTGAAAAGATTTGATGATTCGGGAATAATAGATAAAAAATGGGTGAAATCATATTGTAAAGGTAAATGGAAAACTTGCATCCGTTTTCAGATGGAGGAAAAAGGGGAATATCACCCCGATTGGATGCTCCCTGACGGAAGTCTTGATTTAAAATTGAAAAACGGATAATCATTTTTCAAAAACGGAAAAGATTTCAAAATGGTCTGTCTGAGGAAAATTATCTATTATTTTAAGTTTTATCGGTTTATAACCATACTCCGAAAGATAATAAAGATCCCTTGAGAAAGTTGCCGAATCACAAGAAAAAATTATTATTTTCTTAGGATTATTCTTAATCAATTTTTTAATAATCCTATTTGTAAGACCGCCACGGGGAGGATCAGCCAAATATATATCAGCCGCCGATATACCCGTTTTAATAATATCTTTTTTTATAACTTTAATATTATTTACCGAATTTAGTTCCAGATTATCTTTTTGAGCTTTTATATTCTCTTCCGATATCTCGTAAGAAAGCCCTTTTTTTATATATCTTGAAAGTAAAACAGTGAAAAAACCAACTCCGCTGAACAGATCTATCCCAATATCATACTTATGATTTTCAAGCTCTTCTTCAAGAACAGAGATCATTTTATCAAGCATATAAAGATTGGATTGTATAAAATTCAGAGGATTAAATATAAATTGAAAATCACTTGATTTAAATAATACCTCTTTTTGTTTTGTTAAAAAGTTAGTCTTCCCTCTTTCTCTTAATAGTGCGGAAACATTATCACCATCGGTTAAAACAATAATCTCCCCTTTCTTAATATCTTTTATTTTTTTACTGTTTTTCAATTGTTTTATAAATTCAGTTACTATTTCCGGCACAAGAAGACAATCATTTATTTCAACAATATCATTAGTGCCCCTTTTATAAAAACCGATTTCCCCGTTTTCAATTTTAAAAATCGTCCGTGTTCTATATCTGTTTTCAGGAGAAGATATTGTCTTTATCTTAAAATCAGGTATATATTTGCCTATTTTTTTAAGATTATTAAGGAATATCCCTTTTTTCACCTCTGATTGTCTTTCATATTTTATATGTCTGAAATTACAACCACCGCAAGAATCATAAAAAGGACAATCCGGTTTTACTCTGAAAACCGATTTTTCAATTATTTTAACAGGTTTACCCCATAAAACCGATTTTCTTTTACCCGAAATTTCATATTCAATCAACTCACCGTCAATTACACCTTCGACTAAAACTATCCCCTTTTCGGAAGGGATAATCCCAACTCCTCCCTTTCCTATTGATTTAACCCTCCCTATCATAGGGTCATTCCGAGATAACTCAGATAATATTTTTTTCTTTAAGATAATTGATAACTGTTTCCGTCTCTTCCTCGATTGTTTGATTGTCAGCATCAAGAATTATCTCGGGTTTAAGAGGTTCCTCATAGGGAGCGGATATTCCGGTAAATTCCTTTATCTCACCCGATCTTGCTTTTTTATAAAGTCCTTTCGGATCTCTGCTTTCGCATGTATCGATAGATGCTTTAACAAAAATCTCTATAAATCTACCCTCTCCCGCAAGTTCTCTGCAAAAATCCCTGTCTTTTCTGTAGGGGGAGATAAAAGCGGTTAAAGCTATAACTCCCGAATCAATAAAAAGATTTGCAACTTCGGATATCCTTCTTATATTTTCGGCTCTGTCTTCCGGAGAAAATCCCAGATTCTTGTTCAAACCATGTCTTATATTATCTCCGTCAAGAACATATGCTAATTTCTTTAATTCATGAAGCTTATTGGCGACTTCATTCGCAATTGTTGATTTACCCGAGCCTGATAATCCCGTAAACCATAAAATAACCCCTTTTTGATTTAATAATTTTTCCCTGTCTTCCCTCTTCACCTTATGTGAATGCCAAACAACATTGGTAGATTTTTTCTCTGTCATATTTTCCTCCTTTTAATGTGATATAAAGTATCAAAAATATAACTTATTTTCAAGTGGATAAAAACTGATGAAATTAATAATAATAAACTTTATATTATTTTTAAAAAACTTATTTATTATTAAATCATAAAATTAAAACAAACCTACTTGAAAAATAGTTCAGGATAATATAAAATACCCAATTATATGGCGGTGTAGCTCAGGGGTAGAGCAAACGGCTCATATCCGTTGCGTCGGGGGTTCAAATCCCTCCATCGCCATTTTTTTTATTTATGACAAAAATATTTCTTAAATTCAAACAAAGTATTGAAAAATACGATTTAATCACAAGAAACGATAATATCCTTCTATCTTTCTCAGGGGGCCCGGATTCAACCGCGCTTGCATTGCTCCTTCTGAAACTTAAAAAATACATTGATTTTGATTTTTCCCTGATTTATTTTAATCATAATTTGAGAGATGACAGTGATTTTGAGGAAAAACATGTTCGTGAGTTTGCGGAAAAATTCTCTTTACCTCTTATTGTCATACACCTTAATAATCTTAAATCGATAAAATCAAATATCGAAGAAAAAGCGAGGGATGAAAGATATAAATTATTAAAAAGAGAGGCAAATAAAGGAAATTTTAATAAAGTGGCAACAGCACATAATCTTAATGATCAGGTGGAAACATTTTTTATAAGACTTTTCCGAGGCAGCGGAAGCGACGGATTATCCTCGATCCCCGTAATTCGTGAGAATCTCTTTATAAGACCTCTTATTGAGGTAAAAAAGCGGGAGATTCTCTCATATCTTGATTCTTTAAATATCTCTTATATAATTGATAAAACCAATAAAGAACCGAAATATTTAAGAAATAAAATCAGAAATAGTTTAATCCCCCTTATAGAGAAAGAATTTAATCCCTCAATATTAAATACTGTCCGAAATATAATAGATATTTTAAAATATAATGATGATTTTATTAATGAGATATGTTTGACTAAAATAGAAGAGCTTTTGATAAACAGAGATAAACTTAATATCCGAAAATTAAAGAAAGAGAAAGAAGCTGTTCGAAGAGGTATAATAAGGGAATATATAAAAAGAATCAAAGGTGATTTGAGAAAAATAAGTTATAAACATATTGAAACGATTCTATCTTTAAAAGAGGGGCAAAAAACAGTTTTACCCGACGGACTGACATTAACGATTGGAAAAGGGATTTTGCAAAAATATAAAAAAAAGGAAACAGAAAATTTCCTATACACAATAGATAAAATCCCGATTTCCTTTCATATTAAAGAGATTGGAAAACATGTTAAAATTTACAAATCAAAAATAAAACCTGTTTATGATGATTCAAGAAGGGGTATTTTGGATTTAAACAAGATAGAATTACCTATAATGGTAAGAAACAGAAAACAGGGGGACAGATATAAACCTTTCAGGTCAAAAGCAAAATCAAAAAAATTAAAAGAGATTCTCATAGACAAAAAAATCGAAAAAGATATCAGGGATACCCTTCCTCTGTTTATTAATGGAAAAGGAGAGATTATTTGGATGCAAAACTTACCTGTATCCGATTATTTTAAAACCGAAAAAAATACAAAAGAATTTTTAATTATAGAGATTGAAAAAAAATGATGATTATTATTCGATTTTTTCAGTTTAATTCCTTATGCTTGAAATAAAATTTAAAATTTAGTAATATTATGAACAAAAATTTAGGAGGATTTAAATGAAAGAATATACTACTCAAGAGATTAGAAACATTGCGCTCATCGGACACGGTAATTCGGGAAAAACATCTTTGACATCAGCTATGCTCTTTGATGCGGGTGTGGGAAACAGACTAACAAAAGTTGATCAAGGAAACACTATCACGGATTTCGAGCAAGAGGAAATCGATAGAAAAATAACCATAAGCACAGGTGTTGCTCATATTGAATGGAATAAAATAAAAATAAATATTCTCGATACTCCCGGATACGGTAATTTTTTATGGGATGCTCAAGCCGCATTAAGAGTCGTAGAGGGAGCACTCGTTATGGTTGACGCATCATCGGGAGTTGAGGTTCAAACAGAGAAGGGGTGGAAATATGCATCCGATTATGGAGTATCAAGAATAATCGTAATTAATAAGATAGATAGAGACAGAGCGAGTTTTGATAAAGCGGTGGACAGTATTCAGGATGTTTTCGGAAGAGGATGTATCCCTGTTCAGCTTCCTATCGGAGAAGAGGGGAATTTTAAAGGTGTTGTTGACCTTATCAATATGAAAGCTTTTGTTTATGAAACCGATGAAAGCGGTAAATTTCAGCAGTCTGATATCCCCGCTGATTTAAAAGATAAAGCCGAAGAAAAAAGGATGGAGATGGTGGAGATGATTGCGGAACAGGATGAAGAGATTCTTAATAAATATCTTGAAGAGGGGGAACTTTCAACCGAAGATATTATCAAAGGGTTAAAAGAAGGGGTTAAAAATGAAGAATTATTCCCTATCGTTGTAACTTCAGCCGGAATGAATATCGGAGTTCAGCAGATACTTGATTTGGTTGTTTCAATCATCCCGTTTCCGGGGGAAACAGGGGAAATCAAGGCAAAACAAAAAGAGGAAGAGATTTCAATCAAAGTTGACTCTTCCGAACCTTTTTCAGCTTTCATTTTCAAAACTCTTTCGGATCCTTATGCGGGAAGAATAAATATTATGAAAGTTTATTCGGGAACTTTAACACCGGATAGAGTTGTTTTAAATACGGTAAAAGAGAAAGAGGAAAAAATTGCAAATCTTGTTCTCCTCATGGGTAAAGAACAAACTCCCGTTGAAAAGGTTAATGCGGGAGATATTGTTGCAACACTTAAATTAAAAGAGACTTTGACCAATGATACTCTGGCGGATCCTAAAAGGCCTGTTATATTTGAGCCTATCAAGTTTGCGGAAGCTTCCATCTCTTTTGCTCTCGAACCTAAAACAAGACAGGACGAAGATAAACTTTCAACAGCTCTTACAAGAATCGGAGAAGAGGATCCCACTATCAAATACAGAAGGGATGCTCAAACAAAAGAACTTGTTATATCGGGAAACGGACAGCTTCATATTGAGATTATCGTCTCAAAATTAAAGAAAAGATTCGGTGTCGATGTTCTTCTGAAACCGCCTAAGATTCCTTACCTTGAAACAATAAAAGGAAAAGCTGATATAGAAAGTAAATATAAAAAACAGACCGGCGGAAGAGGACAATACGGACATGTTAAAATAAAACTCGAACCAATTCAAAGGGGAAAAGATTTTGAATTTGTGGATGAAATTTTTGGTGGTGCCATCCCTAAGAATTATATCCCCTCGGTTGAAAAAGGGATACAGGAAGCAAGACAAAAAGGGATTATAGCGGGATACCCTGTTGTTGATTTTAAAGTCGTTCTCTATGATGGTTCTTATCATGATGTTGATTCATCCGATATGGCATTTAAGATAGCATCATCCATGGCATTTAAAAGAGGGGTTAAAGAGGCGAAACCTACTATCCTCGAACCTATTATGAATGTGGAAATATATGCACCCGAAGATCAGATGGGAGATATTATGGGAAATCTCAACGGAAGAAGAGGGAAACCTCTCGGAACAGAGCAAAGAGGAAAGATGAGTATAATCAAGGCACAGGTTCCTCTTGCGGAGATGCTTGATTTTGAACCCACCTTAACATCGATAACCGGTGGAAGAGGCTATTATACAATGGAGTTTTCCCATTATGAAGAGGTTCCCGCACAAGTTCAACAAAAGATAATCGAACAGGCAAAGAAAGAGGGAAGGATTCAGGAAGAGGAAAGTTAATTTTTTTAAAATAAATTTAAAAGGTGAAATATGTTAGTTAAGGAAACAAATTTTAAGGATTTGAATTTTATCAAAAAAGGTAAGGTCAGAGATATTTATGAACTTGAAAACTCATTGCTTCTTATTGCAACAGATAGAATCTCAGCTTTTGATTTTGTTCTCCCGTCGGTGATCCCATGCAAAGGGATTGTTCTGAATATGATATCCTTATTCTGGTTTGAGTTTTTCAAAAATAATGTTCAAAATCATCTCATCTATTCCGATATTGATGAATTTCCCGAAATAGTAAAAAAATACAAAGATGAACTAAAAGGAAGGGCGGTAATAGTTAAAAAATTAAAACCTCTCCCTTTTGAAATAATAGTCAGAGGTTATATTACGGGCTCGGGTTGGAAATCCTATAAAAAAAACAGAGAGATATCGGGGATAAAATTACCCGACGGTTTAAAGGAAAGTGAAAAATTTCCCGAACCCATATTCACCCCGACAACAAAAGCTGACGAAGGGCATGATATGCCGGTATCAATAGATGATATGAAAGCTGTTCTCGGAAATGAGATAACCGAAAAAATAAAAGAAAAAGCGATAGAGATATATAATAAAGCTGCTGATTATGCCGAGAAAAAAGGGATAATCATAGCGGACACAAAATTTGAATTTGCAGTTCACGAGGGAGAGCTTATCCTTATAGATGAAGTTTTAACTCCCGATTCATCGAGATTCTGGCCTCTTAAAGAGTATGAACCCGGAAAAACTCAAAATAGTTATGATAAACAATTCGTGAGAAACTATCTTTTAAACTCTTCTTGGGACAGAAAGAGTGTTCCTCCCCCACTGCCCGATGATATTATTGAAAAAACCTCTTCATTATACAAAGAGATATATCATCTTTTAACCGGCAAAAAAATAGACTGTTAGAATGACAGGACTTGATTATCTTCTTATCGGAATTATCAGTTTTTTCATTGTTTACGGATTAGTTAGCGGTTTTATATCAAGTGTGATATCAATCCTTTCCACAATCATAGGATTTGTTCTTGCTTTTAAATTTAATATAATTATAGGAAAACAACTTCCTTTGGCAGAGAATGCGGGGAGAATGGTTGCTTTTGTTCTAATTGTTATCCTCGCCATAATCGGAGGTAAACTAATATCTTTCTTATTAAAAAAAATGCTTTTCGGTTCGCTGAAATTAGCTGACCGATTGTTCGGCGGAATCATCGGTTTTATCGAAGGGTTCGCTATAGCATTCGGAATAGTGTATCTACTTGTTGTTTTTGCCGGAAGTAAAATTACAATGAAAAAAAATTCATTTTCATATTTTGTTTTTGACACGGGGAAGAGAGTTGTAAATTTTATTCATAAAAACGAGATTAAACAAAACTATGGCGGAAGGTCTAAAAGAAAAATTTGAATCAATTGCCAATTTCACGGTGGAGAACAACCTGTCTTTCAGAGAGGTAATAGAAGAATTGGAAAAGAATCTTATAAAAGCCGCGCTTAAAAAAACAAACTATAATAAGAAAAAGGCTGCCGAACTTTTGAATATCCATAGAAACACTTTTAATATAAAAGTAAAAAAATATAAGATAAAGAGAAATCTAAAATAATTGAATTTTATCTTTAAATTTATATTTTTCTCCCCTGTTTTTTAAAAGAATACAAATATATGATAAAATATCTCAAATATTTTCAAGTTATAGGAGGAAAAAGATGAAGATAGAGCTTGAATGCTTCCCATGCCTTTTCAATCAATTAAACAGAACCTTAAAATTAATAACCGATGACAAATTTAAAATAAAAGAGATAATAGATGAAATGGGAATCAGATTAAAAAACATAAATTTCGATATGAGTCCACCTGAAGCCGGAGCTATCTTATATTCTCTGATTAATGAAAGATTAAAAATAAAAGACCCTTATCAAAACATAAAAAAAGAAAGTATAAAACTCGGAATAAAACTTTATCCGGAATTAAAAAAACAGGTGGAAGAATCCGAAGACAGATTATTGGAATCTGTTAAAATAGCGATAGCCGGTAATATTATAGATTTCGGAGCACAGGAAGAATTTGATATTCAGAAAGAACTCTTAAAAATCAAAGATGAGGAGTTTAATTTAAGTGATTATAATCGTTTCAAAGATAAAATAAAAGATTCAAATCAGATTCTTGTTATAGGTGACAATGCAGGGGAAACTGTTTTTGATAGAATATTATTGGAAGAATTTAAAGATAAAAAAATAATATATGCGGTCAGAGGATTCCCCACTATAAATGATGCTACAAGAGAGGATGCCATAGCTTCGGGAATTGATAAACTTGCAAATATCATAACAACTGGAAGCAATATACCGGGAGTTGTCATCAATAAAACTTCAGAAGAATTTAATGATTATTTTTATAATTCTGATATTGTTATAAGCAAAGGGCAGGGGAACTATGAAACACTGTCTGAAATTGATAGGGATATCTTTTTCCTGTTTAAAATAAAATGCTCGGTTGTTTCAAATAAATTAGACTTACCTATTGGCGAATCAATCCTCCGTTATAAAACCCTAAAAATCGAACAATAACTGTAAAAATAGTGGCAAGAAAGCAAAGAATATTATAAAATATAGTATCTTCACCCACCAAGGAGAAAATTTACTTTTCACCTAGTGGGTGAAGAAATAAACCACAA
>Ga0256835_1000283_pt1 | contig 40204 bp, 30 predicted proteins | sample PIR30metaG_FD_185972 | JGI IMG/M metagenome (GOLD analysis project Ga0256835, IMG submission 185972) | Hydrothermal vent microbial communities from East Pacific Rise, Pacific Ocean - PIR-30 | ecosystem: Environmental > Aquatic > Marine > Hydrothermal vents | place: Pacific Ocean: East Pacific...
CATGTCGAGGCTTATGGGCGGTATTGGCGGGAAAGGGCCCGGGGAAACCAAACTCGAGGTTGACAGAAGGCGAATAAAACAGCGTATTTCATCCCTTGAAAGGTCCCTAAAGGAACTGTCAAAAAGAAGGGCACAGAGGCGCAAGAAGCGTAAAAGGGACATGGTTCCTGTTATATCAATCATTGGATATACCAACGCAGGCAAATCAACCCTTCTGAACAGGCTTACAAAAAGCAGTGTGACAGTGGCTGACAAACTCTTTGCAACCCTTGACCCCTCTACCAGGCTGCTCTTTTTAAATGGTAAAAGGATCCTGCTTTCTGACACCGTGGGTTTCATAACCAACATGCCTTCAGACATCAAGCTTGCCTTTAAGGCAACTCTTGAAGAACTTGAGGACTCCCAGGCATTTATTCACGTTGTGGATGCATCAAGCCCCTTTATCCGTGAAGAGATAGAGGCCACAGAGGAGATACTGGATGAAATAGGATTGCTGGAAACCAAGCGGCTGCTGGTTTTGAACAAGTGTGACCTTCTTGATGATGAAAAGAGAAAAAAGGTCAAAAGAATAGACGGACTATTGGTTTCAGCACGCACTGGCCTTGGGATAAAAGAACTTCTTGGTTCCGTAGAGGACCTGATTAACAGGAATGCGCCCTTACCGGCCTTTAATGCCATGGGAGGTGCAAGATGAGATGGGGCGTAAAAATGCCACTAGAGACTCAGCTGGTTAACATATGCCTGATGTAGATCTGATATGGCCCTTTGATAGTCATCCTTTCCAAAAACGGCCGAGCCTGCCACACATATGTCTGCCCCGGCCCTTACCACATCTGCTATGGTAGAGACGTTCACCCCTCCGTCTACCTCAATGGCCAGATCAAGGCCCCTTTCGTCTATCATCTGCCTTAAGGCCCCAATCTTTTCAAGGGCTGAAGGTATAAAACTCTGGCCTCCAAACCCTGGGTTGACGCTCATTACAAGGACAAGGTCGAGGTCTTCCAGTACATATTCTATCGAGCACAGGGGAGTGGCCGGATTGAGCACTGCACCGGCCTTTTTGCCAAGATCCTTGATCTGCTGTATGACCCTGTGGAGATGCGTGCAGGCCTCAACGTGCACAGTTATGATGTCTGCGCCAGCATCTGCAAACCTTTCAACGTACTTTTCCGGCTCAACGATCATCAAATGTACATCCAGGGGCAGACTGGTAACCGGTCGTATGGCCTCTACCACCAGAGGGCCAATGGTAATATTTGGCACAAAACGGCCGTCCATCACATCCACATGGACGAGATCGGCCCCAGCCTGCTCTACCGCCTGAATTTCAGCGCCAAGCACTGAGAAATCTGCTGATAAAATGGAAGGTGCTATTTGTACTTTCATAGTGGGTTCGTTATATAGTCCATGAAGAAAAAAAATGGAATAGGAGAAATACTGATATGAACACCAAATGCCTTTCGGAAAAGATGGCCGGTTTTATGGAACGCTCCTCATGGATAAGAAAGATGTTTGAGGAGGGGGCAAGGCTCAAAAAGGAACACGGAGCTGACAAGGTCTGTGACTTTAGTCTGGGAAACCCGGACCTGCCACCTCCTGAAGCCTTTAATCAGGCCCTGATAGAGGCTGCCTCCAGCAAAGAGCCAGGCATCCATGCCTATATGCCAAATGCAGGTATTCCCTGGGTAAGAGACGAGGTGGCCAAACAGGTATCAAAAGATCACCAGGTGGAGGTAACCGGGCAAGATGTTATCATGACCTGCGGCGCTGCAGGCGGCCTGAACATAATATTCAAGGCGATATTGAATCCTGGAGACGAGGTCATTGTGCCAAGGCCGTACTTTGTGGAGTACGGTTTCTATACAGACAACCACCTGGGGAAGCTGGTGCCAGTTGATTCAAGGGGCGACTTTTCCCTGGACCTTAATGCTATTGAAAAGGCCATAACCGAAAAGACCAAGGCCATACTTATCAACTCACCCAACAACCCGTCTGGCATCATCTACAGCGAAGAAACCATTGAGAAACTTGCAAGGCTTCTTGAGGAAAAAGGCCAAGAAGCTGACAGCACCATATTTCTCATCTCTGATGAACCATACAGGAAGATTGTTTTTACTGGCAACCAGGTCCCTCCTCTTATGAGCTTTTACAAAGATACCATTGTCACAACCTCCTTCTCAAAGGATCTGTCCATACCAGGAGAACGTATCGGCTATGTTGCGGTACACCCTGAGATTCAGGAAAAAGAGGCCCTTCTTGGAGCAATGACCCTAGCCAACAGGATACTGGGGTTTGTAAACGCTCCTGCCCTTATGCAAAGGGTGGTGGCAAAGGTGGTTGCAGAAAAGGTGGATACCTCCATTTATGAAAGAAGGCGTGACCTGTTTGCCAACATCCTGGAAAAGGCGGGCCTGGAGTTCACAATGCCCCAAGGGGCCTTTTACTTTTTCCCCAAAAGTCCTACTGCAGACGAGACGGTATTTGTAAGGGCCCTTCAAAAGGAACTCATCCTTACGGTGCCAGGGTCTGGTTTTGGCCTGCCTGGTTACATCCGGATTGCCTTTTGCGTAGATGACGAAATCATCAAGAGGTCTGAGGAGGGATTCAAAAAGGCAGTGGAGAGCCTTTAGGAAAGATCGCCAGCCATGGAGCTGGCCCTTGTTGCCATAATTGCCTTTATAGCCGGCCTTGTCCAGGGGCTGAGCGGCTTTGGCTCGGCCCTTGTGGCAATGCCTCTTCTTTTGCAGTTTCTGCCAGCCAGGCAGGCAACCCCTTTTTGCATACTAATGGGGCTTGTTATCACAGCCATGCTAAGTCTTGGACTACGCCATCACCTGGACTGGAAAAAGATAGGCCCTATCTTTGCAGGGTGCATTCCAGGCATTGGACTTGGTACATATTTTTTGAAGACCCTTGACAATGAAGCAATAAAAAGGAGCCTTGGGATCGTTCTGATTGCCTACAGCCTTTACAACCTTTTATTTCATTTGCGACAAAGAAGATTAAGTCCGGTATGGGGAGTTGTTGCCGGTTTCCTGACAGGGGCCATAGGGGCGGCATTCAGTGCTGGAGGCCCTCCAACCATCATATATGCCAGCATCAACCAGTGGGACAAGGATGAGATAAAGGCCACCCTTTCAGGTTTCTTTCTCTTAACCGGCATACTAATCGCCTTTGCACATGCAGCTGCTGGCATCACCACAAAAAAGGTGCTGGTAATGTTCTGTGTGGGGCTCGTTCCTGTAATTTTCGGGACTTACCTTGGCAGCAGGGTTTACAAGACCCTTTCACACAAAAGCTATCTGCGGCTTATCTACAGCCTTCTTTTTGTAATGGGCCTCCTGTTGGAATTTCGCTAAATGACAAATACGAAAACTCAGGCCCCTATCTTCTCTTTTGCCCAGTCAAGGGCCTGTCTTACCCTTGGGGCAACCAGCTTTTTGGCCTCTTCGTAGCTGACCCATCTGTAGGCATCGTGTTCCGGTTTTCCTATCTCAGGGTTCACAGGAAGGGAGATGTCCTTTGTCTTGGTCTCGGCCAGATAGTATCGGGCGATCTTGCGGCCCCGGTTGTAAGGGCCTGTCTCCCTGTAATCGTAGCCCCATTTGAAATCAAGGTCGGTAATTGTTGTCTCTTCCCTTGTCTCCCTTTTGGCTGCTTCAATGGGGTCTTCTCCTGGCTCAACGATTCCCTTTGGGAAATCCCAGTAACCATATGCCCTGAGCAGGAGAAACTTCCATTTACCATCGTCATCCTTTCTTACCACTATCACTCCTGCTGAAAGGATGGGCTTTTTGTGCTTTTTCACAGTACAAGCCTCTTTTCGTGGGTTATCCGGTAGTCAAGATAGTAGAGGACCGGGACCACCATTCGAGAAAAGATGGTGGCTGCCACCTCACCTGCCATCAGGGATATGGCAAGCCCTTGAAAGATCGGATCAAAAAGAATCACAAACGAACCCACCACTACTGCAGATGAAGTAAGAAGCATTGGCCTGAACCTGATTGCACCTGCATCAATAACCGCCTCTTTTAATGACATGCCCTCGGCCAGCCTCAACTCTATAAAGTCAACAAGGATAATGGAGTTTCTCACAACAATACCGGCACCTGCAATAAAACCTATCATGGAGGTTGCAGTAAAAAAGGCGTTCATCATGGCGTGCGCCGGAATGATTCCAATAAGGGACAAAGGAATAGGGGCAAGGATTACGAGGGGCACTGAGTAGGACTTGAACCAGCCTACCACCAGGATGTAAATAAGCACAATTACTACAGCAAAGGCAATACCCATGTCTCTAAAGACCTCGTAGGTGACCTGCCATTCACCGTCCCACTTCATCGCCCACTCATCAGGAGAAAAGGGCTGTGTGGTGTAATATATCTCTATTCCTGTCTTGCCGTCTGGGGTCCTAAGCTTTTCAAGGGCCTTGTTGGCCTTCAGGATTGCATAAACCGGACTTTCTTCCTCTCCAGAGACATCTCCTGTCACATAGACAACCGGCTTTAGATTCTTGTGATAGATGGGATGGGGCCTTATAACATTTTCAACATGGGCAAGCTCTGAAAGAGAAACCATCTTGCCAGACATAGAACGGACCTTCATGGAGGCGAGGTCAAGGGCCCCGGTACGTTCGGCCCTTGGCAGTCTAACTACTATTGCCACATCCTCGGTTGCAGATGGCACATGCAAAAGCCCTACCTGTGCACCTGCAACGTAGGCCCCAAGCACCTGCAGAACCCTTGCAGGAGGCACCCCAAGTTGAGCTGCCTTGTCCTTTTCCACCACAACCCGATACTCTGGCTGAGGATCGGTCATGTACCAGTCCACATCCACCACCCCTTCGGTGGTCTCAAAAATCTTCTTTATCTGTCTGGCAACCTCTATCTGTTTTTCATAATCAGGCCCATAAACCTCTGCAACAAGGGTCTGAAGCACTGGTGGACCTGGAGGTATTTCAGCAACCTTTATCCTGGCGTCGTATTTCTTTGCCACCTCCTGCAACTTTGGCCTGAGCCTTTTGGCTATGTCATGACTCTGCTCGCTTCTTCTGTCCTTGGGCAGAAGATTTACCTGTATGTCTGCCACATTTGGCCCCTGTCTCAGGTAGTAGTGACGTACCAACCCGTTAAAGTTAAAAGGAGAGGCCGTGCCAATGTAAAGCTCGTAATCTGTCACCACCTTTTCCCTGTCCAGCACATTTCCAAGGGCCTCTGCCACCCGGGCTGTCTGTTCTAAGGATGTCCCCTCTGGCATGTCAATGATCACCTGGAACTCGCTCTTGTTGTCAAAAGGAAGCATCTTAACACGCACAACCTTGAAATAGATAAGGGAACATGCAAACAAAAACAGTATTGCCATTACCCCGAGAAAGAGCCAGCGATGGGTAACCTTGTCCAACAGATGGCCCATGGCCCACCTGTAAATCTTGTCCAGCCATGTCTCTTCCTCTGTCTTTTCCTGTTCCTTTTTGCCAAGGATATGGTAGGCACTCCAGGGGGTAATGACAAAGGAGATGATCATGGAAAGAAACATGGCAACAGAGGCGCCCACAGGCATTGGCCTCATGTAAGGCCCCATGAGGCCTCTAACAAAGGCCAGGGGAAGGATGGCCACAATAACCGTGAAGGTGGCTAGAATAAGGGGACTGCCCACCTCTACAACGGCCTCTACAATTATGTCCTTGAGCGGACGACCCTTGTTAAAGGGCAGCCGCACATGGCGCACGATGTTTTCTACATCTACAATGGGATCGTCAACCAGAATACCTATGCAGAAAATAAGGGCAAAGAGGGTGACCCTGTTAAGGGTGTAGCCATGAAGATAGTAAATAAAGAGGGTAAAGGCCAGGGTGACCGGGATGGCCACAAGAACTACCAGACTTGCCCTTATGCCAAGAAGTAGTGCCATGAGTATGGCAACAGAGATTGTGGCTATTGCCAGATGTTCAAGCAGCTCGTTAGACTTTTCCTTGGCAGTTTCGCCATAGTTCCTGGTTATTACATATCTGACATCTTCTGGAAGGATGAAGCCCTTTACCGCCTCCACCTTCCTTATAACCTCATTGGCAAGAAAGGTGGCGTTCCAGCCCTTTCTCTTGGCAACAGCTATGGTGACAGCGGGCTTGAGACCACCTGGGGTAAAATCCACTCCTGGCTTTTCCTTGTGGCCAGCCCCAGCACCTATCAAGACGTAAGATTCGGGTTCCTCAGGCCCATCCATTATCTGGGCAATCTGTCCAAGACGGACAACCTTGCCATTTACCACCTTGACCACTGCCTGACGCACATCTTCCTTAGAAGAGAAAAAGTTGTTAAGCCTCAGGGAAAAGGCCTTGTTGTCCTTGGTTATATCGGCTATCCAAGATGCCTGGTTCTGGAAAGAAAGGGCCTGAATGACATCGGCTGGGTCAAGGCCCAGGCTGGACAGGGCCTCCTGCTTCAAATTTACCCGAAGCTGGCGCCTAAGCCCGCCCTTTAAAAAGGTCTCACTGATGCCTGGAATCTGCTTTATTTCTTCCCTAAGCCTACTGGCCAGCTGCCTGAGCTGCAGACTGCTGTACCCATCTCCCCAAAGGGTGAGGCACACAATGGGAACGTCATCTATGGAGTGAAGTTTTAAGAGGGGTTTGCTGCAGCCTGGAGGAATCCAGTCAAAATGCGAATAAAGCTTGTCATAGGTCTTAAGGAGGCTGTCTTCAGTATCCTCCCCCACATAGAAACGCACAACCGTTAGCGCCTGTCCATCCATTGCAGTAGAGTAGACATACTCCACCCCTGGAATCTCCCAAAGCAGACGCTCCATAGGGCCAATAACCCGTTTTTCAATCTCTTTGGGAGTGGCCCCAGGCATGCTCACCATGACATCCACCATCGGGACGACTATCTGGGGCTCTTCCTCGCTTGGAGTAAAATAGATGGCAAAGGCGCCTAGAAGGAGTGAAAAAAGAACTATCAACCCTGTAAGCTTTGAATCAACAAAGGTCCTGGTAACCCAGGTGAGAAAGGGGGCCTTGTGAGTGATGCCTGGCTTTCGGGAGCCTCCCTGGTTACTCAAGTCGTCCACCCTCCCTTGCCTGCGAAAGGTTTGATGCCACTATCTGCTCACCGGCACTAAGCCCGCTAAGAATGGTTACATATTTTTCTGCTTGCTCTTTTGTGGTAGCTACATCTTGGAGTATGGGCAAAAACCCCTTGGCAGTTTTGAGCCACATTTTACCCAGGCGCACTATTCTCCAGTGAACCATCTTGTTTTCATCAACCACATAAACCCCATTTATGCCAGCGCGCCTAACCACAACCTTCTCAGGGAGCACTATCGCCATGGTCTTGCCAATACCAACAAAAACCCTGCCAAAAAGGCCACTTTTGAGATTTAGGGAGTCAAGGTCCACCAGCAAGGTAAACGTGTGCGTATCAGGCTGGGATGAACGTTGCGCATGAACCACCTTGGCCTCGGTAACAAGATCCAGGGCTGGCACCGATATGGTGACGTTTTCTCCAGGCCTTATGTTGTTAATCAATATGTCGTCAACGGAAGCCTCAAACCAAAAACCCGCATCCTTGCCATCTAGCTTTATTAGCGGAATGCCCGGATTTACATAGGTACCTGGATCAACCCTCCTGTCTGATATCCAGCCATCTATTGGTGCCTTGATCTGCAAGTAGGCAAGCTGATTCTGGGCCTCTTTGATCTGGGCCTCAATGGCCTTTATCTTTGCCTTGATGGCCCCTGTCTGATTTTTCAGTGCTAGGAATTGGGTTCTGGCCCTATCAAGTTCATCTTTGGTTGCGGACTCTTCCTTGAAAAGCCTATTGAATCTCTCAAAGTTGATCTTTGCATATTCATACTTGGCCTCAATGGCATTTAGTTCTGCAGCTGCTGCACCTTTTTGTTCATACAGGGCCTTAATCCTGGCCCTTACATCTGTATCATCCACCAAAACAAGAAGTTGACCCTTTTTGACCAGGTCGCCTATCTGGACCGGGACCTTTTTAACGTATCCGGGCATCTTGGCAGCAAGGGTTACCTGCACTTTAGACCTTACCTTGCCAGGAAATATTCGTAGACGCGGAAGCTCGGTCATCTGCACTTGTAATGTATCCGCCTTGAAGGAATGTACAACAGACAACTCCTCCCTCTCTTTATCCTTGCCACATCCTGTGACCACAATGGCCACAAAAATGGACAGACAACAAAGCAAGTTCCAGCCCATGCGACTTTTTACAAAATTTTCACGCCTCAGCATATTCCCTCTCAATGTTGCCCATTATTGTCTTCGCTCTTGTTGAGGATTTCCCTGCCAAGAACCCCGGCCATGCGTCTCAATTCCGACCATGCAAGACGGGCATCAAACCTGGCTGCTGCCTCTTCCAGCATGGTTTCCTTGACGCTGGTATCGGCTGCAAGCAGTTCTACCATGAGGGCAAGGCCATTGGAGTATCGGTTGCGAAGTATCTTTTGTCCCTCTTTGGCCTGTTTAACTGCAGCCCTGGCCACCCTTAACTGCTTCTTGGCTGTCTGGAATCTGAAAAAGGCCTGACGCACCTGCAGCTCTATCTGCTGCTCCACCTGACGGAGCCTTGCAGCAGCCCTTTTCCTGTCGGCATCTGCCGCAGACACAGCAGCCACATCGCCAAAGCCATTAAATAAATTCATCGACATGGTAGCCATAAGAGACCATGAATCACCGCCAAAATAGGCAAGATTTTGCCTATCGCCTTCATAAATGCCAGCAAGATTGAAAGATGGTAGAAAACGAAAAAGTGCCTGCCGATGTGCATATTCGGTTATTTCCTGCTGACGTTTGGCAATGTAATACTCTGGACGATGCTTCTGGGCAGTTTTGAGCCAGTAGGACAAGGAATTTCCGCTGTTGTCTTCAAAATTTACCGGCTCCATGTCCCACCGGGTTGACTGTTCAATCCCCATTGCACTGTTGAGGGCTGCCATGGCAATACGATAGTCAGATTCTGCCTTAAAAAGCTGCCTTTCCACCTTGGTCTTGTACACCATGGCACCAAGAAGGTCTGACTTGAGTACCAGGCCCACCTGATACCTCTTGCGGGCCAGCATTTCATGGTGTTTGGCAGTCTCAAACGCTAGATGAAGCACATCAACCTTTTCCCTGGCCAGAAGGGCCTGGCAGTAAGCCTGTTCCACCATAAAAAGTACGGACTGAGCCGTTTGGGTGTACCCAAGATCTGCTATAGATCTTGCAAGTTTTGAAGTCTTGTAACCTATATACTCTCTGCCCTGGTTGAAGATCGGCTGTATAAGCACAAACTTGTATTGCCAGTTGTCCCTGTAGTCCGGGTTGTTGAGACGGTCCACGTCAAAATCAGATGGAGTAAAATCGGCCTGATTAAGTTTGTTGGAAAAGACCATTACAGGATTGTCCGAATGGCTGTAGCCCAGGTCCACATTGAGTTTTGGCAGGAAGGCGCTAACAGCCTGCCTAACCTGGGCGCCGGCCTTTCTTACAGACGCCCTGGCCTGCTGCATTACCGGATTTTTCTCCAGGGCCTGCTCAAAAGCAGAGGGCAGGGTCAAGACAGGCAAAGAAGAAGGGCTATCATCAGCCTGGGAAGCAGAGGCTGTAACGGATATGATAAGTACCAACATGCATATGCAGGTTAGTAAATTTTGGATATTTTGACTGCCTAGATTCATTTGGTCAGAAATCTTGTCCTGGACTTTGAAATCCAATCTTTTATGTTTTGATGAACTTTGATATCGCTACTAGATAATATTAAGCAAGATCACCCGGGAATGCCAGTCAAGAAATACATTGGCTCCCAGAAAGTTAATATTAAATGATGCACCGATTTTGGCAATAAAAGAATCCGTTAAGGCATGGAAAAGAAAAGCCAGAGGCTGATATCGCAGGCCATAAATAAATTGCAAAGAGGCAGATACAAAGAGGCTGATGAGTTACTTAGCAGACTCGCTGGCAGACACTGTCAGTCACCTGAGGTCAAAAGCCTTGCTGGTGTCTGTAAAATGGAACTTGGACAGATGGACAAAGCCGTTAAACTTTTTCGTCAAGTTCTTCAACGCATCCCAGGACATGTTCCAAGTCTCTACAATTTGGCAAGGACCTTACAGATGAATGGTCAACATGATGAAGCAGAAAGTTGCTATGTGCAGCTTACCCGCCTTGCACCTGATTTTTTCCATGCCTGGAACAACCTAGGGCTTATCTATAGAGAGACCGGGCGGCTTGAACAGGCAAAACGGGCATTAGAGAAGGCCCTGTCGATCGCCCCGGAACATGCTCCGTGTCTGAACAATCTGGCAGTAGTTGTTGAAGGCCTTGGGCGACTTGACAAGGCTAGAGCCCTTTTTGAAAAGGCAATCTCCATTGATGACAAATACCTTTCAGCACATTTTAACCTTGGCTGTCTCCTTTTCAGGCTTGGAAAATTCCAGGAGGCGGAAAAACACCTCTCCTGGGTCTTGTCAGAAAACGAAAACGAGCCTACGGCCAGATTTCTTCTTCAAAGCATGGGAAAACTTGCCCCTCCAAGGCGGGCTCCCACTGGCTATATAAAAAAGACCTTTGACGACTGGGCTGAACAGTTTGATTATCGGCTGGTTAAAGAGCTTGCCTACAACACGCCTAAAAAGCTTTTTGATTTTCTCAAACCCCATCTGCGAAATTCCATTGATATCCTGGATCTGGGTTGCGGGACAGGACTTGGAGCGGAATTCTACAGGCCCTTTGCCTTGTTTCTTGCGGGCATGGACTGTTCGGAAAAGATGCTCCAAAAGGCAAGAGAAAAAAGACTCTACGATGCCCTTTACCAACATGACATTGAAAAAAAATGGCCAACCCATAAAAAATTCCATTTAATCTACAGCTCCGACTGCCTATGCTATTTTGGAGATCTGGCCATGGTATTTAGAAGGGTCAGGCATGGTCTTTGCCCTGAAGGAATTTTTGGATTTTCCGTAGAGATGGCCCTGGAAAGCGAGGATGCATCAGAAGGCTACATGCTGAGAAAGACAGGCAGGTATGTTCATACAATTTCATATATCGAGGATACACTTAAGAAAACAGGCATGAAGCCTGTTAAAATTGAGAGGGTAAATCTTAGAAAAGAGGCAGATAAATGGATAAAAGGGCTATTGTTCGTTGCTCAGTATCCAAAAAGTTAGGCTACATTTAAAGATAGAATAATGTGGATCAATCAAAGAAAGTGAAGCCATCTCCCTGCTAAGGAATGCAAAGCATGGTGTCTTATCTACTGTTTAATAAGTAGATGGGATTCCCTATGATAAACTATTGCGTGATGGACAATCTAACGATTCACTCCCTGACCGCCATTTCACTGGCGCTCTAGGGCGACTGTTAAGATTGGTAGTGTATGAGGTTTCGAAATTATAATCCAGTAATCTGTAAAAAAATTATCACCCAAAAATATGCACCACCTTCAACAGAAATTTTCTGTTTCCAATTTTCTAAGCCTTCTTTACTATCGGCGCCCCGTTCCTCCCAGGCCATGTGAGATTCTTTGCTGTAAAGTCAGCTATCTGGCCTTTTGTTCGCTTCTTTGTTATACTATTTGCCTTCTAGGTACTTCCTTTCTGCTTTATTCTGCTGAATACAACCTATCAGAAAGGAGTTTTTTTCTTAAAACAAATGGTCAAACCAATAAAAAATTTGCCAGAAACTAGGATAGTGATACAGGAAATGCATTATTTGGATAATTTGGGTTAAAATGAAGAAATTGCCCAAAATATTTAAATCAAGAGCCGCATGGGGTGAGTACTTTGAATTGAAACGAACGGAAGAACCACATGTGCATCAGATTGAGCCTACAAATTACTGTCCCTATAGTTGCATGATGTGCCCACGTACAAATCATATGACACGAGATACAGGTTTTATGCAGTTGGATCTATACCGTAAAATCATTGATGAAATAGATACATTTCAAGAACCTATCAGATCCAAAGAAATAGAACTTTTTCATTTTGGAGAGTCGTTAATACACCCTAGGCTACCCGAGATGATAGCTTATGCATCAGGGAAGGGACTAAACATGGTTCTCTCCATTAATCCCCCCAGTCTCAACAGGAAAAAAATACATGATATTTTAGATGCCAAACCTAGCAAGATCATCCTTTCACTGGATGGTCATGATAGTACAAGCTATAGGAAAATCAGGGGAAAGCGGGCTGATTATGACAAAGCACTTGAAAATATAAAGATACTGCTTGCCTATCATAAAAAGATAAAATCAGAGATCAAGCTCATTATCCGAATGATTGAATTTAATCTTAACACTGCTTATACAGAGAAGTTCAAAATGCAGTGGCAAAGAGAAGGGCTTGATGTGGAGATACGAGAATTTTTTCCATGGACAAAAAAGGAAATGGTGAAATTGGGTAAAGTTCGAAAGTGGAGACCTTACATGCCATGTCCTTTTCCTTGGCAATATGTGGCCATTCAATATAATGGTGATGTTGTTCCCTGCTGCCGGGACTATAATGGTGTCAATAGAATCATGAATGTAAAAGACCATACATTAAAAGAGATTTGGAATTCTGAAAAATATGCTTCTTTTAGAAGACAGCATATTACCGGAAATTATACTGGTAATGATTTTTGTAAAGAGTGTATGGATATTTATTATTGCGAAGAATGAAAATTATAAATGTAAATAAAGAAAGTCCGCCTTGTCAACATAGACCGATAACAGGATGATAAGAATGATGAGGAATGCATACCAAAGACTCACAAGCACTTTTGCAAGAGGAGGATTTAGCTTTTTAAGTAAGAAACGATACATCATAATTCCTTAGTAATTTAAGTGCAAAAGCTGCAAAAAAAGAGTCCTGATCTTAAAACTAAAAACAACAAAATGTAACGTAAGTAGAACAGAAAAAAGATAGAAAATTTTTGTAGAAGCCAGTCTATCTATGGCCATATATTTGACTTTGATATATTGGAATTTATGCCATATTGCAATACCCAGTGCATGATACATTCCCCAAACAATATAATTGAATGAAAACTCATGCCAGAGACCAAAAATAACGAGACTGACCAATATTGACAGGAAAGGTTTCCGGGTAAGTGAGACAAGGGGTATGTACACATAATCTTTGATCCATGTGGATAAAGATATATGCCATCTTTGCCAAAACTCAGATATATTTTTTGCCAAAAAGGGATAGTTGAAGTTTTCCATGATTTTGAATCCCATAAGGCGTGAGAAACCTATGGCGATATCTGAGTAACCGGAGAATTGAAAATAAAGATTGAACCAGTATGCAAAAGGTGAAAGATATATGTATAAGTAATGATTTGTTGTTTTAATGTGTTGGATATAGTCAAGAAATTTGATTTCAATAAGGTAAGCGGCAATAATAATAATCTTAGCATAACCATACAATATTCTTTCTAATCCGTAAGATATATTTAAATTTTTTATATCTCTTTTTTTTAGATCATCGTAAAAGGGCTGAAATCTATGTATAGGACCGACAATAAATGTTGGCAAAAAGAAGAGGTAGGTTAAATAGTCTCTAAAGGTGTGTTTCGGTAATTTTTGCTTATAACCTTCAAAAACATAATGAATTATTCTAAAGCTGTAAAAGGATAAGCCCAAAGGCATGATATATTTAGAAGCATGCACTGTTGTAGCAATTTTATAGACCACTAAGACCCCAGAGACAATTAGTATGATTACTAAAATGGATTGTGTTTTAAATGAGTATTGACGGGGTATTAAGTAACTCGCTACAGACAGTGTCAGTAGTATCAGTAATGAGTCCGTAGCATAATAGCCCAAAAAAGCTATTGATAAAACCATTACTCCAGACATTGCTATTTTCTTTGGAAAAACCCACGAGATACATACAAGTAAGACCAGTATAAATATGACGTATGGTGACAGGTATGGTGATGAGGAAATATGCACTTTGAACTATTGTTTTATAAATTGCTTAATTTGATCTATGAAAAAATTTGAAATTATTTCCTGTCCTTTAGGATTGGCATGCGCATAATCATAATAGTATGAAGCGGGAAGTTGTGGAGAAAAGGTAATGGTTTGTATATTGTATTTATCTTGATAGTATTTAATCAATTTTTTTTCATGCAAAATAAATTTTTCAGGAAAATATTTTTGGGCCTCTTGTGCACGAGTAAAATCAAGAAGAAAGACTAAAATATGATGCTTTTTGGCATACTCTAAAAATGTTTCCAGTGATGGAGATAACTTTTTTCGAAGATGAAAATATTGAAGATTTTTTTGCCAATCTTCCAATGTTTTACGTTGCTTTCTTCGATTAAGAGGCTTAGTGGGCATAGAAACCAACGTTCTTAAAAAATATTTTATATCTCTTATTCTGGCTTTTAAAATTGATTTTGGTCGATAAAAAACTAATGAAGTATCTAAAAAAACTATATCTGGCCTATGACAACACATTTGTTTAAATAATGCATTAAAATGGTAAAGAGTTCTGCCACTATAAGAGAATTTTATGAAATTCAAGTTGTTAATGCCTTTGCTTTTGGCTAAACTATTCATCACCTTATCTGGATAAAGTGCATATCTTGTTAATGAAGTGCCAATGGCTATCACGTTTATTTTATTAGCATCAATTTTTCCCAACTTTTTATGAAAAAGATACGCCTCTTTTTTTTGGACAGCAAAGCTTACCATTCCAAAAAAGATGATAACTATTAAAATGCTACAGATCCAAACAGAAAGAGGAGGACTGGTATCATTCACAATATTTTTTCCTTGATAATCTGAATAATATCGTCCAAGTCTTCAATTTTCATCATTTCTACAGTACTAAAAGCAATATTATAGTGTGATTCAAGCAGAGCGATAAATTCTAAATGTCCCAGAGAATCCCATGCACTAATTGTGTCCGGAGATGATGTTCTATTGATCTGTTCAAGGGGAACAAAAAAATGCTTAGAGGCTAATTTGAAGATTTCCTTCTCTAGTGATAATTTTTCGGCCTGTATGCCATCAAGCATCTTTCTAAGTTCAGGTATAATAACCTTCCCGCTTCTACCTCTGGGAAGTGTTTTGACAAAATGGATTTTTTTGGGAACTTTGTACGGTTCAAGATGTTCTCTGCAGTATTCCATGATGCTAATCTTATCAAGCTTATGCTCTTTCTTCACAATCACTGCGATAATCTCTTCGCCCCATGTAGGATGAGGAATACCAAAAACAACCGATTCTTGAATAAGGGGATGTGTATTAAGCAGGGTAGTGATTTCTTCGGGATATACGGTAAAGCCCCCGGTTAAAATTACATTCTTTATCCTTCCTGCAATGGTAAAAATCCCTTCTTTTTGATAGGCAAGGTCTCCTGTATGCAACCAACCATCTCTAAGAACCTTTAGGGTAGCCTCCTCATTTTTATAATACCCTTTCATGATGTTGGTTCCCGAAAGCAATAGTTCCCCTACTTGCCCATCCTCTAATTCGTTACCATGCTTATCAACTATTTTTGCCTGGCAATCTACAGGAGTGCCTATGGTGCCAATGTGTTTTGGATTACCCGGTCTGGTAAAAAGTCCTCCTGCCACACTTTCAGTAAGTCCGTATACGTTAATAATATTTTTCTTGAAGGTTTGTTGAAAATCGTTCCATAAGGGGGCCTCTAACAGTGCTCCAGCCGAACCGATGGTCGTTAGAGAACTTTTCTGAACAAGTGCTGCATACTCTTTTCCAAATTGATTGATTAAGGATAGCATGGTTGGTGTCGTAATAAAATGTGTTACACTTCTATCATGTATATAGTGTAATATCTTTTCAATCTTATTAATTTTAAACCTAAAAGGACGATGAAGCGGAATATTTGAAAAAAAAGAGAGTACAGGCCCCTGTATGATACCATCGGCATGGGAAAGCTCCAAAATATTGAATATGTGAGAACCGTTATCAAGCTGATATACTTTTTGTAGAGTTTTAAGATGTTCGCTCAAGTTGAAATAGCTTATTTCAACACCTTTGGGCTCAGAGGTTGTTCCTGAAGTAAAAAGTACATACGCAGTATCATGTATGTCTGAGCGAAAATTTGCTTGGGTTCTTGTTGCGGTAGATATTGTTTGAAAGTAATTTTTGTGTTTAGATGAAATTCTTGTAAATCCTGTGAAGAATTTATGAAATAAACTGTTTTTATCTGGATTTTCTATAGTATAAATTGTATATTGAGACGGATTTTGTATGTCTTGAATATGAGCTTTATCAATAAAAAATATGGTTGGCTCAAAGAGTTCTAATATACTATTTAATCTAAGTTTTTTTGTTTTTCTGTCGATAACGGTTACGGTAATGCCATTAAATATAGCAGATAAGAAGAGTAATGATGTTTCAAGATCATTATCACTCATGATTGCAATTCTGTCATCTTTTTGAAGCCTCTGTCTCTTGAACAAGGCTGTAATCTTTTCAATCTTTTTAATAGCATCTTTATATGTTAAAATATGACCTTTACCAACATAGAATGGTCTATCATCAATTGATTTAGTATTAATATGGAGTAGATTGTCCATTATCAATTAACTCCTGTTTGAGTTTTTTACGATTAATTTTTCCATAGTTTCCAACCGGTAACGAAGATACAATCCATATCCGCGATAATGTTTTTGTAGGACTGAGTTTGTCTCGTATTTTTTGATTAATGGATTTCAAAATATGGTGAGTATCAAAAAGATTTTCTTTTAGAGTAATAGCAGCACCTATCTTAATGATGCCATTTAGCGTTGTATAATCAAATACACAGCATTGGGATATGTACGAAAATTCTAAGATTATTGTTTCTATTTCCTGTGGAAATACCAATTCTGTATATTCATTGTTAAATGCATCATCATATCTACCATATAAATTAACAGATCCATCAGGGTTTAAACCCGCTAAATCCATAGTTTTAAACCATCCTTCTTTATCAATGACTTTCTGTGTTAGTTCCTGTTCCTTATAGTATCCCAACATATTATTTCCTCTTATTTTGAGTACTCCGATCTGGGATCTATCAAAATGATCATCAACAGATGTATCAATTTTTATTTCGCAAGATAAAGGAAATCCTATGGATTGAGGTATGTCTGTAGAATGTTTGGGTGTCTGTCCAATACATATACCCGTAGTTTCTGTCAATCCATAGTAATTGTAAATCGGGACTGAGAAATGTTTTGAAAATGTTTTTGCCATCTCTACTGAAAGCCAGTTGCCCGTTGACATAATATAGCGTAACGATTGAAATTTATCGGAAGATATTTTGTGTTTAAAAAGATTGATCTGTTTAATCAATACAGGCGAAGTCAGAAGTATAGTGGCCTTGAGACGATAGATAATGTCAATAATCTCCAAAAAAGAAGCTTGTTTGCTGTAATCAAGATATATAAATGAACTTTCAGATAAAAGAGGGACAATAAAACTATTTCTAATACCACTCACTGTATGTATGGGTGCAAGATTCAAAATTTTATCTTTGGTTGTCCATTGATAATTTTCGAAAACAATCTTGGCGCTTTTGAATAGGTTGTTATTTGATAGCATGACGCCTTTTGGTTTTCCAGTGGAACCCGAAGTATATAGAATAACAGACATTTCATCAGCCTTACGCTCTGCTGATATGGAGAGAATGCCTTCTTGTCTTTTATAGTTAATTTCCGATTCGGATAGATGAACAATTGTTTTCTTTTGATCTAATGAAGAACCAATATATATCTTTGCATGGGTTCTATCAAGAATATCCATTACAATATCTTTTGGATAATGAACGTCGATAGGTATATATACTAAATCGAGTAGCTGCGTCGCATAAAAAAGTGTTATTAAAATTAATTGGTTATTAGATTGTATGACGACTTTATCACCTCTTTTCAGCTCATACTGTTCAAGCTGGCAAGCAAGTGCATAGGCCATTTGATAGATTTCAGCAAAGGTAAACGAGATATCTGACGAAAACAGTGCTTTTTGAGGGGAATACTTTGTTCTCTGGATTAGATTTAGAAGATAATTGGCCTTAGCCATGGTACTCCAATTTTTGCATATTTTTATGAATCCAAATAATGCATTTCCTGTATCACTATCTTAGCTTCTGGCAATTTTTTATTGGTTTGACCATTTGTTTTTAAGAAAAAACTCCTTTCTGATAGTTTGTATTCAGCAGAATAAAGCAGAAAGGAGATACCCGGGAGTGAAAAGAGTATATCAAAGAAGCGAACAAAAGGCCAGATGGCCGACTTTACAGCAAAGAATCTCACAGGGTCTGGAGAAAAGGCTTTTCTACAGACTCCTTAAAATTTGATCACGAATCCTTCCACTTAATCCAAAATATCCTGCTTGATGCAAAAAGTGCTGCCCCTATTGCAATGTAGATACTCCAGACCAACGACCTGTCTAGCGGACTTTTTCTCAAAACAACACCCAAAAATATCATGCCAGCTATCAGCAACCAGCTTTTTACAGGCATGAAACCAAAGAGACACGAGGGCTCGGGTCTGCTAGATATTCTTGAGACTATCTTTAAGGCGGTTTTTTCCAAAACAACCTTTGCCTTGATTAGACCTGCAGCAAGGGCAACAATAACCCAAATGGGTTTGTATGGATCATGGACAAAAATGATATTGAAAAGCCCTCGACAGAAGAGAAAAAGCCCTACCACAGACCACATAATGGCTGCGGTTAGCAGCTGGGTTTTTAGACATGCAACAGGTGTAAACTTTCCTTTCTGCTTTTGTGCTAACATGTTTTAGAAGCTTAAGACTGACATATAACTAAGTCAACTCCCGTCCAAATCGAAAAAATAGGGCTGCCTGGGAGGGGAAGGAGAACAAGCAGCCCTAAAGGGAGGAATTAGGAGGTATTTGAAAGGAGGAGTCCTTTGTATAAAATTCCTTTTACTCAACAGGAGGGCCAGAAAGCAGCTCGGAAAGCCATTTCTTTAGTTCTTTCGTAGGATTGTAGACACCAACCCCTGCCTTTTTGCCTCCTTCTTCAATAGACTTCAGAAAAAGCCTGCGATCCACTGGAATCTTGGCCAGTTCTTCCACATCTTTGGAGTCTCTTCTGAGAAGAGTTACCTGAGGAGGAGTCTCCCAGTCGTAAATGACAAAATAATAAGACTCATCGTAACCACCTCTGACAAAATCATTACCTCTTGTCCAGCTTGCTCCCCACTCAAGATACATATCTACAGCCTTCTCAGAAGTCATGTTCCAATCAATCTTATTTACGATATCTCTTCTTTGCCTGAGTTCCTGAAGCCCCATTGCTGTCATATTCTGGCCTCCTTTTTGTTATTGAGAAAAATTCTCAATTTTCTTTTAATTTATTGGAGACCAACGATCTTGTCAAGAGTTTTTAGATTTTTTTTGTCTTATTTATCAAAAAATAAGACCATATATAGGCTTTTTTAGAAAATAACAAGAAAAATTTGCGACCTAAAAAGAAAAAATAAAGGCCACTAATCCACCTCGATCTGTTCCGCCTCCACCACCTGCTCTATTAACTCAAGCCTGCCAGCGCCAAACAGGGTGGTCATCAGCCAATCGTAACCGAGCTGAAGCAACGCAACATCATCTGTCTTTATCTCTTCAAGCCTTTCCTGAGATATGTTGTAAATCTTTAGAAAATTGCTCTTGAGCACAAACCGTTTGAATGCATCAAGATTATAGCAGGCCATAAAAAACATCTGGAGGGTCTTCTCTGGGATTTCCACAAAGGGCCCGAGACTCTTACGCCTAAGGATTATCTCTACCCATCCTTTGTTGTGCTCATCATATGGAGGGATACCCTGATTTTCTCTCCACTGGGCAATAGTCATTTCCTGACCAAGGCCATGCCCCAAACAGTGACCCTCTTTAACAAGAGCGAAGAAACTTTCGTTATCAGAGATGTCAAAGTTATGAAAAAGCCCTGCTGCTATTGGATAGTAACGGCATGAAACTGGCCTGTCTTCATAAACACTACAGCCATCTTCTCCTAAAAATGGACATGCATTGTTTTTTTCCTCAACCAGCCTGATCATTGGCACGGGCAAGTCCGAAGCCTCTACCTTCCCAGGGGTTGTATAGGTTAAAAGGAACTCGTCTGAGGCCATTTGGAGACGCTGTTTCAAACGGATTATGTCATATGGTGTAAGAAAGGTGGAGTTGTTGTGACAACATTTTGTAAAACAGGCCAGATCCTTATCACAACTGAAACAGATAGTGCTGTCCAAATCCAGCCTAACAGGCACTATGGGTTTTTTTGAATCCTTTGGTGCGTACATGTCTACCTCGTTTTTTGAACTTTTATTTTTTGTTTTTTTAGTATAAACCTAATCCTGAAGGTTAACAAAAGAAATCCATTGGTCATTTTATCTTTTCCTTAAGATTCTGATGCTTTTTGTCCAGGAGGAAGGTTTATGGAATCACCGGTGGCAATAGTTACAGGAGCAATCAGGGGAATCGGGTTAGCTGTTGCCCAAACCCTGCTCAAAAACAGGGTCAGATGCATTGTTACCTATTTTGACTGGCTGGATGACCTGGATTCCATGCACCGGAGTCTTGAACAGACTGGAGGTGAATATGAGGCCATACAGACCGACCTCAGAACCAGACAGGGAGCAAAAAAGGCGGTAACAAAGGCCAAAGAATCCTTTGGCAGGTTGGATATACTTGTAAACAACATTGAAAGGGGGGGATGGCCGGTAGTCCATGGTCCCTATACACAGCAACAGTGGGACCTTGAATTTCAGACCACGGTTACTGCCAAGTGGAACCTTTTTGAAGAGGCCCTTGGCCTTTTAAAAAACTCGCCTGAAGGCTGTGTCTTAAACATCACTTCCATATCTGCCTATACTGGCCGAAGCGGGCCTGCCGGAATGGTCTTTAACGACTGTTACAGCATGTCAAACAGGGCCATTGGTCTTATGACAGAACAATGGGCCAGAACAGGAGCACCTAACATCAGGGTAAACGAACTGATGCTGGGTTTTTTTGAAACCAGGCACGGGCCGGGAACCCGAGGCTGGAGTATTCTATCAGACAGACAGAGACAGGCCATACTGGATCATCACCTGATTCCCCGCCTGGGAAACATGAAAGACATTTCAAAAGCCATAGAGTTTATCATCTTTCAAGCCCCCTTTATGACTGGCTCCAGAATCATCCTTGACGGGGGTTATCTCCTAGGGGGTGAAAGGGTTCCTGAAATGCCGGAAGGAGTGATTGAGCCTGGCGAATCTGTTTTTGGAGGCTCAAGGCCACCTGAGCCTAGCATTTCCAAAAAGCTTGCAACAGATGATTAGGAAGTGGCTTGGCCATAAAATTACTGGCTGTCTCATCTTCATGCCTTTATGGCTTAAGGTAACTTTTTTGGGAATGTTTGCCTTGAGCCCAGGCATGGTCCAAGGAGCCCCACTAAACAGACATGCTGTTGACGTATCAACCCAAGAGCAGATCTTTCTTGGCCCTTACATAGAGTATTTTGAAGATTCCAAGAGCAGGTTCAGTATTAACCAGATTGCAAGCCCTGGCTTTGCGGCAAATTTCAAAAGTTGCACCAGGACATCCCCTGGCTTTGGTTTTACCTCTTCAGCATTCTGGTTCAGGTTTTCCCTACGTAATACCACCAGCCAGACGATAACCCGTTTTTTAGAAATAGAGTATCCTCTTCTTGATTACATAGATCTCTATGTCCCTGACGGAAAAGGCGGTTTCCAGGTCTTTAAGGAGGGAGACCGACAAAATTTTTCCAAGCGGCCCATAAGATATAGAAATTTCGTCTTTGTGCTTGATCTGCCACCCCAGTCAACAAAGACCTACTATCTGAGGGTCAAGACCTCGAGTTCCCTAAACCTGCCTGCCCGACTGTATACCCAGGCGGGCTTCATGGACAAGATAGAAAACGAGGAGACTGCACTTGGCATTTACTTCGGTATTTTGTTTGCCATGTTGGCCTACAACCTCATTCTGTTTTTTACCATCAGGGAATCCGTATATCTCTACTACGTGCTGTTTGTAATATTCTACTTTCTGTTTCAGCTGGATCTCACAGGGGTCGCCTTTAAGTATCTGTGGCCAAACAATATCTATTGGGCCAACGAGAGCCTGCCGTTTTTCATATTTGTTGCCTATATGTTTGGCACCATATTTACAAGACAGATTATCAACGCCAAGAACTACGCCCCGTTGCTTGACAAAATACTTGTCGCCTTTATGGTTCTTTCTCTTGTCTGTGCGGCCTTGTGTTTACTTGTACCTTATGAAATTAGCATAAAGGCGGCTACCCTTGTGACCATGACCGTGGTGGTCCATATACTTGCCGGATTCTTGTGTTTTTTCAGAGGCTACCGTCCTGCCAGATACTATGCATCAGCCTGGTCGGTATCCATGGCAGGGGCGGCCATTTATGCCTTTAAGTCCTTTGGCCTTTTGCCAAACAATTTTATCACGGTATGGGGAATACAGATCGGCTCGGCCTGGGAAGTCATACTCCTTTCCATGGCCCTTAGCGACAGGTTGAGCCTGCTCCAAAAAGAAAAGGACGCCATACAGGCTGAATACACTCGAAAGTTGGAAGAGGCCAACCTGCGCCTTGAGGAATTTGCAAAGACCCTTGAGGAAAAAGTCCATAAGCGCACAAGGGAGCTTGAACGCTCAAATGCCCTGCTGAAAAAACAGGCTGATGAAATGAGGCTTGCTGAAGAACGGGCAGAACGGGCAAGCAAGGCCAAGTCTGATTTTCTTGCCAACATGAGTCATGAGATAAGGACTCCTTTGAATGCAATCACCGGTATCACCTCCCTTGCCCTTGACATGGAGCTTCCCGGAAAGTTGCGTGAATACCTAAAGATAATAAAGGTCTCTGCCTACTCCCTGTTGAACCTGGTTAACGACATACTGGATTTTTCAAAGATCGAGGCCGGCAGGATGGAGCTTGAAAAGACCGATTTTAGCCTGCTGGAAGTCATTGAGAATATTGCTGATATGTTCACTGAACTTGTTGCAGAAAAATCTCTAGAGTTCATCATAGACATTGAAAGCAGCGTACCGGACAGACTGTTGGGAGACCCGGTCCGTCTTGGCCAGCTCATTACAAACCTTGTGTCCAATGCGATCAAATTTACTGACCAAGGCCAGGTACTGCTTTCGGTAAGGCTGGTCTCGGAGGACGAAAAAAGATGCGTTTTGTGTTTCATGGTGTCTGATACTGGTATTGGAATAGAAAAAGACCGGCTGGACTACCTGTTTGACATGTTTACCCAGGCGGATTCGTCTACCACTAGACGTTTTGGAGGAACAGGACTCGGGCTGACCATCTGTAAAAGAATCGCCCAGCTGATGGGCGGCACTATCAGTGTCGAAAGTGAACCGGCAGTAGGCACCACCTTTACCTTTAGGGTTGAAATTGACAAGTCTGCCGAAGTTGACAGCCCTCCCATACACATAAAAGACAAATTAAAATGGTCCAGGCTCCTAGTAGCTACCCGAAACGATGCCCTTAGAAAAAGCCTGGAAAACATCCTGAAAAGATTGCATCTTCCCGAACCTAAAGCGGTTGGAATCGAAGAGCTTAGAACCTGCATGGAAGGACAGAGGCAGTCTTTGACAGAAACCCTTCTGTTTTTTGATGCAGACGAAATATCCATAAAGAGCCTTGTATCTCAGCTTGAGGTCCTGCCAGAAAACAGTGCGGCTATCGTTCTTTTCCCATTTGGCACTGAACGGAAGATAAAGGAGGTCCAAGGCACTGCTGTCCTCGTCGTTCCTTGTCTCAAGCCTGTTACCGTGGGCAGGATCTCCAATGCACTTGGCCTGCTCTGCGGGCAACAGACAGATGAAGACAAGGAACGAGAGACCGAACATGTAAGATTCCAGGATTTGAACGTCCTCGTTGTGGAAGACAATGAAATAAACCAGCTGGTGGCAAGAGAAATACTTGAAAAGTTTGGGGCAAAGGTACGATTTGCCTCAAACGGTGCAGAGGCGATCTCAAAGGCCACTTCTGATACAGACATAATATTTATGGACATACAGATGCCAGAGATGGATGGCTATGCAGCCACCAAGACCCTTAGGCAATTACCTGAATTTTCAAAAATCCCAATAGTTGCCATGACCGCTGGGGTCTTCAAGGAAGACAGGCAAAGATGTCTTGCTGCCGGCATGAATGACTTTCTTATGAAGCCAATAACCCCAGAGTCCGTCCTTAATGCAGTGAAAAAGTGGGCGGATCCCTCAAAATTGAGATATGAAAAGAAGTCCCGCGAGAAAGAACCGGCCCGTTTCCCTGCTGTTCCAGGTGCCAGTATTGAAGAGGCCAAAAAAAGATTTGATTCAAATCCGAACCTCTACCTTGAACTGGTTACAAAGTTTGCCCGTGAAAATTCCAATATCCTGGAAACTGTAGCCGCGATTCGAGAAAAGGAAGGAACAGAAGGAGTCAAACGTTATTTTCACACACTGAAGGGAGTTAGTGCAAATCTGGCCCTAGATGAACTCAGAAACCTGTTTCTCAAGGCGGAAAACATGGTTCAGAACGAAGAAGATGGACTTGATGATCTTTTGGTTGAAATAGAAAATCAGATACTTTCCATAAAAAAGTATACAGGCCACAAAATAGGTCGTGAGACGGTTATACCGTCATCCCCCGTCTACACAGATAATAGGGAGCTAAAAAATCTTATTATCAAGCTTGACGAACTCCTTGAATTAAATGATATTGATTGTGAAGATGTTTGGAGGGAAATCAAGACAAAACTAAAAGACATAATACCGGATCAGGATCTTGCGCAACTGGACGATTTTCTAGACGAACTTGATTTTGACGCAGCAAGACACAAACTGGCCCAAATCAACTCGGTTCTCCAATAACCAACCATGGAGGTACAGCTATGAATAAAAAGGAAAGGCCTGCCGCTTCTCTGCTGGCCTTCATGGCTGATCTCCATCATGAGATACGCTCCCCTGTAAATACAATCCTCAACATGACGGAACTGGCCTACAAGGAAGAGGTCCCTTCCTCTGTCAAACACTATTTCAGGACCATTGAAAAGAATGCCAACAGCCTGCTTACACTGCTTGACGACATAATAGAGCTTTCTCAGGATGACATAGAATCTGCTGGGGTAGAACAGGTCTTTGGCATGACAGACCTGCTTGAGGATTTGAAAGAGGCCATAGATGGTCCACGAAAAGCCAAAAAGACGCACATGACAATATCTTTTGTATCAGAATTGCCTGAATGGTTTTCTGGACCAAGAGGACGTATCCGCCAGATACTGACCCAGATCTGCAACTACTGCATGAGACAGCTCGCCTCAAAAGATATCCACATCCTTATTGATGTGGACGGAGATGGAGAAAGTAGCCAGCTTTGCTTTTTGGTTCGTGCCAAAAACTGCCAAACCGAAAACTGTGAACCCAAAGATGTAATGAGAAATCCGCGTATTCTCATCTGCCATAGGCTTGTTACTGAAATGGACAACGAACTTGTTGTTAGAGGAAAAAACGATGCTATAGAATTTTCCTTTTCCATGAAAGCGAAGCCCTTGGATATGCCCTGGGGAGAACCGATATATCCTAGACCCCATTCCTGCATTGTCAGCAAAGACGCCTTTTCGTCGTCCCTGATCTCAAGAAGGCTCTGGGGATGCGGGTTCAATGTAGAGCGGGCAGCCACAATATCCGAGGCAAAGACCCTTTTGACAAAAGAGGTATCCCAGAGCCAAAAGGCCATAACATTGGTAGACTGGGATACGGTACCAGATGAATCAGACCCGTTCAAAACCATACTCTCCTCCACTAACAGTTATCCCACCCTGTTTTTTGATATACCTGCAATAAAGATGATGCATCTTAGTGCCAAGATGCCGGAAGATTATTCTGAGGATCAGATAGGCTTTGTAATGGCACCTTCAAAGGGAAGACAGGTGGTAGCAGAGGTGGCAAGGCTCTTAAAAATAGACACAAACCAGCTTTCATGCTCCCATATAAAGGGAGAGGATATGCAAGAACAACAGATGGACATTTCTCCGGAAGACCTGGCAGGAATGAAGGTGCTAGTTGTCGAAGATGACAGGATTAACCAAAGAATAGTGGTGGAGCTCCTTAAAAAGTTTGGAATAAAGCCTGTTGTGGCATCCACAGGTAAGGCCGCATCCAAGGCAGTTAGAAAGCGAAGATTTGATGCCATATTTATGGATATTAATCTGCCGGATACAGACGGTTATAAACTCACTGAGGAAATCCGTACCTTGGATGGTTACACACATGTACCGATAATCGCTCTGACAGCAAGCACAAAAAACAGGCGGATGTGCATGGAGGCAGGAATGGATTATTTCCTTTCAAAGCCTTACAGCGAGAGCAAACTTTTAAAAAGTCTTATCGCTACCAGAAGCCAGGGCCAGTAACGGAAACCCGGACTCAGGCTGCCTTTGATGATGCCTTGTTAAGCCCAACAGGATAGGAACCCAGCCACTTCAAAAAGGTGCACCCCCCTCTTATGGCCTCTACTCCTTCCTTAACGTGTTCATCCTCAATATGGCCCGCTATGTCCACATAAAAAAGATAGCGCCAAGGTTCGTCTTTCACTGGACGGGACTGGATCTTGGTGAGGTTGATGCCCTTATGGGCCAGGGGCTCAAGCAACCTAAAGAGAGAACCTGGTCTGTCTTCTAGGCTTAGAAGCAGAGACGTCTTGTCGTGACCACTTGGTCTTGGACATTCATGGCCAAGTATGAGGAAACGCGTGGTGTTGCCGGCAAAGTCTTCTATGCTCTTGGCCACAGTGTATAGATTGTAAGTCCTTGCAGCCAAGGGGCTGGCTATTGCAGCCACCGACGAATCAACGGCTGCCCATCTTGCTGCCTGGGCAGTACTTACAACCTCTTCTGTCGGAACTGCTGGCAGATTTCTCTGCAGCCATATTCTGCACTGGGCAAGGGCATGGGGATGGGAAAGGATGCGCCTGATGGTATCTATCCTGCCACTTTTGTTTATCAGATCATGAGAAATAGGAAGATATACCTCTCCACACACCTTTATGTCATAGTCACACAAACCATCTAGGGTAAGGGCAACCGTCCCTTCCACTGAATTTTCTACCGGTACCACCCCAAAGTCGACACGTTTCCTTTCAACCTCTTCAAATACCTCTTTGATATTGGATTCGGGAATGAATTCCGGGGCATGTCCAAAAAATTCTGTGGCCGCCATGTGTGTAAAGGTAGTCTCTGGGCCTAAAAATCCCACCTTGGCAGGTCTTTGGGCATTTCTGCATGCAGATATTATCTCGCTAAAAATGACCTGTAGGCCATCAGGGGGAAACCTGCCCTGATTGTATTCCAGGATGTGATTGATAACCTCCCTTTCCCGTACGGGATCCAATGGCTGGGCCAAGGACTTGGCCTTTGTCCTGCCAATCTCCTCTGCCACCTCAAGCCGTTCCTGTAAAAGCTCAACCAGTTCCCGGTCTATCTTGTCGATTCTTTTTCTTAGTTCCGAAAGCCTTTTTAGCTGCTGTTCATCTAACTTCTGTATCATGATGGATCACTTGTAACTTTTCGAAAGTATCCTTTTTATCTCCAAAAGTTCCTGCCGAATCTCCTCTATGAAATCTTTTGATAACGGAGGCTGTCTCCCTGCCCTCTGAACACTTGATCTTGAAAATTCCTGCTGGATCTTCTTTTTTGCTCCGGCGATTGTATAGCCTTCCCTGTAGAGAAGATCCTTTATCCTTTTCAGAATCTTTAGATCCTGACCACGGTAAAGTCGTTGACGAGATATTCTTCTTGGTTGAATCTGTTTGAACTGACTTTCCCAGAACCGCAACACATGAGGCTCAACACCTATTATTTCACTTACCTGACCTATCCTGTAGTATTTGCGGTCCTTTTTGAGCATTTACCCTCTTTTTCAACAAAGGGCTTGGTCTAAAAGATACAGTTTTCCGTGCCGGGATCAAAATACTATGCCCTGTAGTAGGATTTATACCCTTTCTGGATTTTTTTAAAAGGGGGGAAAAGGTACCAAAACGTACTATCTTAACAATTTCTCCACTGTCGAGGGCCTCTTTCATAACCTTAAAGAGGCTGTCCACCACCTTGGACGTGGATCTGACTGAAAACCCAAGTTCCTGGCTAATTCTCTTGGAGATCTCTAATTTGGTCAAGGCTCCCTTGTCTGACTGCATAATCAGCCCCTCAGACTGCCCTTGAACTCCCTCAAGACGGATTCCTGGAGAGGAATGTGCAACCTTTCAACCTCTTCTTCCGAAAGCGTCCTGTCCTTTGCCCTGTAAACAAAATGTATGCCCAACGATTTTTTTTCCTTAGGGACCTGTTTTCCCCTATATACATCAAAAAGATAGAAACATACCAGTTCCTTTGGACTATTTTTACCAATGAAATCCAAAAGATGCTGAGCCCTGACCGAGTCGTCAAGGATGATGGAAAGATCCCGTTCTACGGACGGGAAACGATCTAGCGGAACAAAAGTCTTTCCGGCCAAAGCAACCTTTGCCAATGCATCCAAAGAGATATCGGCCAGAAAAACATCCTGCCCTATATCAAAACCCTTTAAAATTTTTCTTCCCATCTGTCCCATTGTGCCTATCAGGTTCTCTCCAACCGTAGCGTTAAGCTGGGTTCCCTCCTCGTAAAAGGTTTCAGGCACATCTGCTAACTCAAAACGAGCACCACTACAATTAAGACCTGCAAGAAGATTTTCAAAAATGCCTTTCAGGTCAAAAAAATCAACTTGTCTATCAGGCCAGGCCCAGGAAGAAGGAAACCTGTTGCCTGTAATGGCTATACAGCATCTTTGGCGCTCCTCTGGTATTACCCCTGGCCCCCTGTCAATAAAGACTGCTCCCAATTCAAAGAGAGAAAGGGACAGATTTCTTCTTCTGATGTTTCGTGAAATGGCAGAAAGCATACATGGTACAAGGGTGGTTCTCATTATAGACTGATCTTCTGCCAGAGGATTTTTCAACTTTACCACCTTCATTCTTTCATCGTCTTCACGAAACCCCAAGGCCTTGAGTTCTGCCGGGCCGATAAAGCTGTAAGAGATTATCTCGCTCATACCCTGACTTGTCAGTAAAGACCTGACAAGTCCCATAAATGGCCTGAATGACTCAGGACGTTCTACAATAAGGGTGGCTACAGGAGAAGAGGTGGGGATCTTGGCAAAACCGTGACACCTTGCCACCTCCTCGAGGATATCTTCCTCTGCCTTTATGTCTGCCCTGAACGAAGGCGGAACCGTCTCGAATTTTTCAGGGCCTTTTTCTTTCACTGAAAACCCAAGGGCCTTTAAAATCTCCGCCATCTCATCAGATGGAATCTGAGTGCCAAGAAGACGGTTTATCCTCCCTGGCCTGTACATGACCTTAACAGGTTTGTAAGGTACAGGATTTTCATCCCTAATACCGGTAAATGTCCCTCCAGCAAGTTCTGTAATAAGCTGACAGGCCCTTAAGGCTGCATGTTTTTGAATCAAGGGATCAACTCCACGCTCGAATCTATAAGAGGCCTCGGTAGGCAATTTCAGGGCCTTGGCTGTACGCCTTATGCTGGAGGGAGCAAACCATGCACTTTCAATCAGGATATTTTCTGTCTTTTCAGTAACTTCTGTATCAAGCCCACCCATTACTCCTGCAATGGCAACAGGTCTGTCCCTGTCACAGATAAGAAGCATGCCTTCGGACAGCTGCCGTTCCTTGCCATCAAGGGTGACTATCCTTTCGTCTTTTCTTGCCTTTCTCACCACAATGGCTGGGCCGGCCAGGGTCTCAAGGTCAAAGGCGTGAAGAGGCTGGCCAAGCTCAAGCAATACGTAGTTGGTCACATCGACAATGTTGTTTATTGGACGCACACCACAGGCAAGAAGCCTTCTGGCAAGCCAGCCAGGGGAGGTTGCTACCTTCACTCCCTTTACAGCTGCTCCAACATACCGGGTACACAGGTTTGGCTCATTTATTATGATATCTACCTCAGAGAGGGGAATGGAGTCATCAAGCTTGACCTGTGGAGGACTAACGCTTGAAGAAAAAAGAGCTGCTGTCTCTCTAGCCACTCCCAGAATACTCAGGCAATCCGGCCTGTTGGGAGTGATGCCGATCTCAAAGACCCTATCTTCTATGCCTGTAATTTCACTGATACTCTGACCTATTTTTGCATCTGGAAACCTTGCAGAGACGTCAAATATACCGCTGGCATCTCCCTCCAGCAGAAGTTCGTATTCAGAGGCGAGCATGCCTGAAGACGTCCTTCCGTAAAGGACCGTCTCTTTGACCTCCTTGCCGTCTGGCATCTCTGTTCCAGGCGGCACAAAGGCGGTTAACATTCCTTCCCTTACATTTGGCGCACCACAGACCACCTGAACCTCACCGGAAACGGTCTCTATGGCACAGGAGGAAATATGCCGCTTCTCATCCAGCCACTCAACCCTGGAAATCCTGGCTACCTGAGCCAAAAGAAGCCATGGATAAGCCGGTTCCACCGCCTCTACCTCAAGCCCGGCAAGAGTCAGAGACTCTGCAAGTTCGTAGTCGTCTGCCTCTATAGAAACCAGCTGTCTAAGCCATGATGAAGGAACAAGCATCTGTTTTTCCTAAAACTGGTCAAGAAATCTCATGTCGTTGTCATAAAAGAGTCTGATGTCGTTTATACCGTATTTCAGCATGGCTATCCTTTCTATACCAAGTCCAAACGCGAAACCACTGTACTTTTCAGGATCGATACCCACATGCCGAAATACCTGAGGGTGAACCAACCCTGCCCCAAGAACCTCTAGCCAGCCTGTCTGGGAACAGACCCTGCAACCATCCCCCTTGCATATGACACACTGGATGTCTATCTCTGCACTGGGTTCAGTAAAGGGAAAAAAGCTGGGCCTGAACCGTACCTTTGTGTCTTTATGAAATATCTCCTGGGCAAAATGGGTAAGTATACCCTTCAGATGGGCAAAGGAGACATGTTCGTCAACCATAAGGCCTTCCACTTGGTGAAACATGGGGGTGTGCGTTATGTCAGAGTCGCACCTGTAAACCTTGCCAGGGGCTATAATCCTGATTGGAGGCTTCATAAGCTCCATTGTACGTACCTGAATTGGTGAAGTATGGGTACGCAGCAGCACCTTGTCATCCACGTAAAAGGTGTCCTGCATGTCCCTGGCCGGATGATCCGGGGGGATATTCAATGCCTCGAAGTTGTAAAAATCAAGCTCTATCTCTGGCCCCTGGGCCGCTGAAAAACCCAGTCTCTCAAACACAGAACACACCTCATCGAGGATCTGGGTGATCGGATGACTGTGACCTAGCGGGAGGCTTCGTCCTGGCAAGGTGGGATCAAATCCCTTTATCAATCTTGGGCCAGCGGTCTTTTCAAGGATTTTTAAGCGTGCCTTTATGGCCCTTTCTATCTGGACCTTGACCTCATTGGCAAGCTTTCCGATCCTCGGGCGCTCTTCCCGTGGAAGTTTTCCAAGCCCCTTCAATATGGATGTCAGAACGCCTTTACGCCCAAGAAACCTGACCTTTACTCCTTCAATGGCCTCTTTATCCTGGGCCTTTTCAACGGCCTCCAAGGCCTCGGTTTCAATGGACCTTAACTGGTCTTCCATCCCCTGTTACGCCTGCAACTAAAGGACTGCCTTGGCCTTTTCCACAAGGGCAGAAAAGGCTTTTGGCTGAGTAACTGCCAGATCTGCCAAAATTTTTCTGTCCACGCCTATCTTGGCCTTGGCAAGCCCTCCCATAAACCTACTGTAAGAGATATCGTTAAGCCTGCAGGCAGCATTTATCCTGGTAATCCACAGCCGCCTGAACGAACGCTTCTTGGCACGCCTGTCCCTGTAGGCATAACACAGGGCCTTTTCAACGCTATCCCTTGCCTGACGGTAACAGCGACTTCTGGCCCCACGAAAACCCTTTGCAAGTTTCAGTATCTTTTTTCTACGCCGTCTGGCCTTAAAACCTCTTCTAACCCTAGGCATCTTTAATACTCCTTAATAAAAGGTAAACTTTTTCAAAAAAGAAAATCTGATATTGGCTCAAATGGATGATATCAGGAATAGGGCAACATGCGCTTGACATGGTCAAGCATCGCCTCTGATACGACCCTTTCTTTTTTCAGATATCTTTTACGCTTTCTAGACTTTTTTGTGAGAATATGGCTGTGGCCTGGCCTGTTAAACATGAATTTTCCGGTTCCAGTCTTTTTGAACCGTTTGGCCGCAGCCCTCTTTGTCTTCAATTTTGGCATAATAAAGCCCCCATTTTTAATAAAGATTTAGGCACAAACGGCATTATTTAACCTCAAACCCCTGCGAGGTCAACGTCTAAAATCAAAAATAAGCAGGTTGACCTGCAGGGTTGCACAGGATACGCAAAAAAATCTTCCCTGGCCGGGGTCTTAGCGAGTCTTTTTTGGCCCAAGCACCATAGTCAAGGTCCTTCCCTCCATGTTTGGCATGTGTTCTACCACTGAAATATCAGCCATTTCCTCGGCTATCCTCTTGAGCATCTCGGCCCCAATTTCAGGATGAACTATTTCCCTGCCTCTAAACTGTACCGTGACCTTGACCTTGTTACCCTGTTTGAGAAACTTGACGATCTTTTTCTTTTTTACGTTCATATCGTGAACGTCTGTCCGAGGCCGCATCTTGACCTCTTTAACCTGTATGACCGTCTGGCGTTTTTTTGCCTCCTGGGCCTTCTTGCTCTGCTCATAGCGGTACTTGCCATAGTCCATAAGCCTGCACACTGGCGGCCTGGCATTTGGGGCAACCTCTACAAGGTCAAGCCCCACCTCATTTGCACGCTTCAAGGCCTCTTCCAGGGTTACTATCCCAACCTGCTGACCCTTTTCATCTACAAGGCGAACCTCTGACGCCCTTATGCCTCTGTTTACCCTTGCTTGCTGTTCTCTGGTGATGTGACACCTCCCATCTTTTCTTCCTGGGCCTGCCTTTTGAGAAGTTCTACAAACTGCTCTACAGACATGGCCTCCATAGTCTCTCCTCTCCGCGTTCTGGGACTGACCGTCCTGTCAGCCACTTCCTGATCTCCCAAAACTAACATAAATGGAATCTTTTCCAACTGGGCCTCCCTGACCTTCTTGCCAAGCTTTTCATTCCTAAGATCCATGTCGGCCCTTATGCCGTTTGCCCTTAAGGTTTCAAAAACCTCCCTTGCCCACTGGTTCTGCCTGTCGGTAATAGTCATAACTCTTGCCTGGACAGGCGAAAGCCATATGGGAAAGGCACCGGCATAGTGCTCAATAAGCACACCAAAAAATCGTTCTAAAGAACCAAGAAGTGCCCTGTGCACCATTATGGGCGCATGTTTTTGGCCATCTTCTCCTGTATAGGTCATGTCAAACCGTTCAGGCAAGTTGAAGTCTACCTGAATTGTGGAACACTGCCATGACCTATCTAGACAGTCCTTTATCTTTATGTCTATCTTTGGGCCATAAAACACCCCTTCTCCCGGGTCTATCTCGTAATGAAGCCCCTTAGATTCAAGAGCGCGCCGAAGGGCATTTGTGGCAAGCTCCCAGTGCTCATCACTTCCAACATATTTTTCCGGCCTTGTGGAAAGATATATGTCATACTTCTGAAAGCCAAATACCTGGAGCATGTAAAGGGTCATGTCCAGGATCTCGATTATCTCTGAATCAAGCTGTTCTGGCATGCAAAAGACATGGGCGTCGTCCTGGGTAAAGCCACGAACCCTCATCAGCCCGTGGAGAGTGCCTGTCCTTTCGTACCTGTAAACAGTGCCTAGTTCGCACCATCTTAGCGGCAACTCCCTGTAACTGCGTTTTCTTGAATTGTATATGGCAATGTGAAAGGGGCAGTTCATGGGCTTTATCTGATACTCCACATCGTCTATCTGCATGGGCGCATACATGTTTTCAGAATAAAAGTCTAGATGCCCGCTCCTTTTCCAGAGCTCTCTCTTGGCTATATGAGGCGTAAAAAGAAGACTGTAACCTCTTTTCAGGTGTTCATCCCGCCAAAAATCCTCCATGATCTTCCTGACAAGCGCACCTTTTGGATGCCAAAGGATCAGGCCAGGGCCTATGGATTCTTCAATGGAAAAGAGCTCCAGCTCCTTGCCGATCTTTCTGTGATCCCTTCTCCTTGCCTCTTCAAGACGATCAAGATGTTCCCTCAGTTTCTTTTTGTCAAAAAAGGCCGTTCCGTAAATCCTCTGGAGCATCTCCCTGTTTTCGTCACCTTTCCAAAAGGCGCCTGCAACATTTAACAGCTTAAAGGCAGAAATCTTTCCTGTATCAGGAAGATGTGGCCCCCGGCACAGATCAACAAAGTCGCCCTGCCTGTAAAGAGAAACTTTCTCTTCTCCCTGGTCCTTCAGTTCTTCAAGGAGTTCCACCTTATAAGGCTCATCCTTTTGCTTGAAAAGGGAAATGGCCTCATCAATGTCCATCTCCATCCTTTCAATGGGAATGGCCTTTTTGGAAAGCTCCTTCATCTTTTTTTCTATCTTTGAAAGGTCCTCTGGAGAAAATGGCTCTGGCGTATTAAAGTCATAGTAGAATCCCTGCTCTATGGCAGGCCCAATGGCAACCTGTACATCTGGATATAAAGCCTTTACTGCCTGGGCCATTAAGTGGGCAGCTGAATGGCGAAGTACCTCTAGGGCCTCCTCGTCTCCTAAAAAGACCGGGCTCACTGAAGAGTCGGCCTCCAGTTTGTAACCTAGATCCTTTAGGTCACCATTAACCTTGGCCAGGATGAGCCTTTTTCTTTGTTTTTTGCTAAGGCCTTCTGACAACACCTGACCCACGCTCGTGCCCTTTTCTACCTCTATTGCCTGACCGTCATCCAATGTAACTTTAATCATTTGCCCCGATGTCCTCGCCTCATAGGTAAGATTTTAGGATGCCACAAAATAAAAAGAGGCACCTGGACCAACATTTGTTGATCTTATAGATGCCTCTTTCTTACATATTTTATGGGACAAAGTAAATGTTTATAAAAAAAGCAGTCTTTTCCTCGGTAAAAATCTGCAAAAACTCCCAGAGAGAAAAAATAAAAAATTGGTAGGCGCGGGCGGGATCGAACCGCCGACTTCTACCGCGTCAAGGTAGCGCTCTCCCCCTGAGCTACGCGCCTTTAAAATTAAATCACTCAACAATGGATTTGTCAGATAACAAGAATTATATTTTATGTCAAGATGGAGGACAATTCATGATACCTACCAGGTTAATAACAAGAATATTCGAAGCCGCCAGCATACAGAGATGGAATGACCATGTGCGTCCTGTTGAACTGACTGAGCTAGACAAGCAGGCGCATAAGATGCTTATCGCCTACATGCTTGCAAGATTTCAGGAACAGATCCAGGAAACAGACTGGCTGCTTTTAATAGAGGGAGGCTTTTTTGAGTTTCTCCAAAGGGTGGTTCTCACCGATATCAAACCGCCGGTTTTTCACTACCTTATGAAAAAGGCAGGAAGGCAGCTTAACCACTACGTTATACAGCAGCTAGAGCCTGAACTGTCAGGTATAGCCAGCCTTGCCACCGGCCGCCCGATACTGGATGAGATGAGAATCTATCTGGAAGATCAAGACTACGCAGCAAGGGAAAAGCGCATCCTGAGTGCAGCCCATTATCTTGCCACCAAATGGGAATTTGAACTGGTTTACAACGCATTTCCAAAGATGTACGGCATTCAGGAGACCAAAAGAGAGATAGAAGACAAGATCGAAGACTACTATGAACTGTCAGGGGTCCAAAAAATACTCCTCGGAGGCAAGTCCCACCATTTTGTTGACCTTCTTAGCCAGCTGAGATTTCAAAAGAGATGGTCCAAGACCCCCAGGATACCCCAAACCACAGTTTTGGGACACATGCTTGTTGTGGCAATATTTGCTTATCTTCTCACTCCCTTGTGCACCAAAAACCCATGCAGGAAACGTCTTTACAACAACTTTTTTTCAGCCCTGTTTCATGACCTACCAGAGGTCTACACAAGAGACATAATTTCACCGGTAAAACGGAAGGTTGCCGGTCTTGATCAGGTAATACTCGAATATGAAAAGAAAAAACTTGAGGAAAAGATACTGCCCCTTTTACCTGCTTCCTGGCAAAGAGAACTGGTCTACTTTCTTGAGAACCAGTTTAAAAACAGGATCATAGAAAATGGGCGATGCAAGGTTGTGCAGGAAATAAAAGACCATATGAATAAGGATGAATTTTCTCCAGTTGATGGTGCTGTGGTAAAAATAGCAGACGAGATGGCAGCATACTGGGAGGCTGAAATTTCCCTTTCACATGGTATCCGGTCTCCCCACCTGGAAGAGGCCATATCTGCACTCAAGGCCAAATATGAAAACCACAGCAAGCTATCGGGCATATTCTGCCCAAAGGAAAAGGACTATTCGTAGCTGTCTGCCTTTACCTTCCATATCTGAAAAAACGGCGTCTTCAGTTCCACTGGTTCAAAATAGGCAGTCTGAAACCGATGCCTCAAAAAGAGCTTGTTAAATACAGATTCTGCTATATTGGGACTCATTAGTGCAGAATATCCCCCTGGCATAATCTCTAAATGATAGCCTCTGGCTACAGGGAAGATCTTTTTTTCAAGCCTGTCCTTGTATCTGATGTAAAGTGCCCTAAGGGGAACTGCGCGTCCTTCAAGATAGGCTATGCCTTTTTTCAAGTCGGCCTTAAGGGGATGACCGTTACTCTGGATGGCCGTTACAACATCTCCATCTATCTTCGTGTTGTAAAAGGCTACATAGGTTGGATGAACGCCATTGTGAATAGCTGGATCCCAGGTACCAAGCCAGAACCACCAGTAGTTGGTAACGGTCAGTCTCCAGTCAGTAAAAAGATATACAGGCCGGGTCTGTTTTGGAAAAAAGAAGTGCAGCCAGTCTTCTACGCTTACAATCCCCTTTTGTGGCTTCAATCCAGAAGAGGCCACAATCCTTTCAGCGTTTACAGGACCAGCTGCCAGCACCTCCTTGATAAGCCTAAACCCTTTGGTTGTGTTGCCTCCAAGGGCATGGTACACAAGATGGGTACCCTTATTGATACCCCTATGCACAAAGAAATTCATTAGATTTGCAGCAAGTCGCTCACTGGATGTGGCATAGGGTATGCCGTTAAATACAGACCTTTCACCACCATGCACCTGACCATCGTTAATCGTTGCCCTTCTGGACCAGTAGATCATTGGATATCCATGATCCCACCAGGCCCATACCACAGAGTTTGCCGGGGTCTTTCTGGATATCTCAACCATGCCTTTTACAAGAAAGGGGGGTTCCTTGGGCCAAAAAGTCTTTGCAAAACCCCTTTGGACTGACGGATATATAAGGATTCCAACAAGCAGGGCGATAACTGACAGTCTGACTGCAAGAGCCGTCTGCCTGTTTTTCAGAAAATGATAGACCTCAAAAATGATGCACCCTATGCCAAGGGCCAGGGTTGGGGCGAGAAATATCAAAAATCTCTTTGCAAAAAAGAAGGAAAGGCCGCTTAGTATCAAGGGTACGGCCAGATAGAGTGCCTTTATCCGGTGGCGATAAAAAAGAAACAAAAGCCCAATAAGACCTGTTGAGAATGCCAGGATGCTGTCGGTTGTCTTGGCTATTATCTCTCCAAGTTTTGGAATGGCCTGTTCTGAAATAGAGATGCCTATGTTGGGAAAATCTCCAGCAACCTCCTTGGAGATATACTTGTAAAGGGTGGCTATCTGCTGCACAGACTTTATAGGAAGGGCGGCTCCTTTTAACAAGAGCAGTGCTGCTCCGCCAATGGCCAGGACTGTTAAAAATATGCCTCCCTCTGTCTTGGCGGGCCTGTAGAAAAACACCATTGCAACAGCCATTGGCAAAAGGGCGATGGCTGTTGCCACCTGTGGGGTCTGATCCCACCACCACATAAAAAAGAGATAGTTTACAAGGGCTCCCAAAAACCACAGGTAACGTATCCGACTGGTGGTCTGTCCAAATTTTAGGGCAAAAAATACGGCAAACATGGCAAAGGTGACGTTCATGCAGTCTGTATCAAACCAGCCAAGACTGCTTCTGTAGACGTAATAAAAGGACATAAGAGAAAAAAAACCGGCAACACACCCCATAATAGGACCGCCATAGTAACGCCCTATTCCATAAACGGGTAAAAAAAGCACAAGACCAAGGACAGCAGGAGTGACCGCCGCTATCCAGTTAAAGGAAATACCGGTAACCTTGTGTATGGCAAATGCAATGGAAGAAAGAAGCGGCGGCGGTTGGGGCCTTGGCGGACAATCAGGTACTGCCCTTTTTTCATCAATGGGTTTGTAGACGGCTTCTGAAAGATCCCTTGCAAGGGTCAGATAGTAATAGCCGTCAAAGGTGGTAAGAAGGGGCTCTGATTTGAAAAAGGCCCTGTCAGGCTGGGCCTTCCAGTCTTTTAGGTCTTCTATCCTGACAAGGAAGGCTGCACAAAGAATAAGTACAATAAACGCTGCCTCTAACCATCTGTTGTTTAAAAACAAGAAGGGCCTCCCTGGATTAATTTTTTAATTTTAAGAAAAGACCTTATCCCAGGTCTCTAGTACTCCTTTTCGTATCTCGTCAAGTTCTTCTAAAGGCACAACAGGTTCTTCAAGATCAAGGGCCCTGAGGCTTAGCCGTTCTTGGAATACGTCAAAGGCCTTGGCAAGGCTATGGGCATCTGCTTTGGAAAGGAAACCATGTTCTAACAGATGCCTGATCAGCCTTCTTGTACCCCTATATTTTACCAGATCAGGCTTGCCATGGGCATGTTTCAAGACCAAAAACTGCACAATAAATTCTATATCCACAAGGGCTCCGGGTGATTTTTTAAGGTGAAACATGCCCCTTGGAAGAGCAAGATTTCTTTGTATCTTGTCACGCATGTCCAAAATATCATTCATCAAACGAAGGCTGTCACGTTTTTTGGTCAGTACCGCTGTCCTGATCTTTTCAAAGTGACGGCCACACCCAGAATCACCACAGACAAACCTTGCCTTGATCAAGGCCTGATGTTCCCATGTCCATGCCTTCTCATTCTGATATTCTTCAAAGGTATTCAAGGTACTCACAAGCACTCCCTGGGAACCATTCGGTCTAAGTCTAGTATCTATTTCATACAAAATCCCTTGAGACGTACGGGTGGAAAGGAAAAAAATAAGTCGTTGAATAAGACGGGAATAAAAATAGCCAAGCTGTCCCCTTTCTCCCGCACCAAGATCTCCAAACCTATCCGGATCGTATAAAAAGACAAGGTCAAGGTCTGATGAATAGGTCATCTCTTGGCTACCAAGCTTTCCATAAGCAACAATACCAAGACCGCTGTCTTCTGTAGAACTTTGTTTCTGAAAAAACGGGGGAGCCTTCTCACGCATATCCTTCCATGTCCCGCTATATGCCTCTGCAAGCAAGACCTCTGCCAGATTAGAAAGCTCCATGCCAACCCGATCCACAGGCATTATGGCCTTCAACTGGCTTGCTGCTATCCTTAAAACATGGGCCTTTTTAAAACGCCTCAGTTCATCAAGCCAGTGCTCCAGATCCTTTCTGGAAAGGGCAGAAATGGTAGCAGAAAGGAGTCTTTTCAGCTCCTTCTTGGTAAATGTCCTAAAAAGGGAATCCGTGCTTACTAGCTCGTCCAGCAAGATAGGCTGGCGCCTGATAAGCTGGGCTACCAACCGACTTTTTCCGCAAAGATACACCAGGTGTTCAAGGGCAGGGGGATTCTGATTTAAAAGTACAAGATAAATGCTCCTTTTGAGTACAGCCTCAAAAATGGCAAGGCCTTCTTTAAATGCCTTGTCCGGGCTCTGGGTGTTCACTGATGCAACAAGCAGCCTGGGCACAAGGGTATCAAGCAGCTGCTGTACATGGCCGGAAAGGGAACGCACTTTTCTTGAGCCTCTAAAGTTTTTAATCAGTGTTGTTACTGTCCCTGGAGAATCAAATCCCCAAGATCTGAGTATCTCAACGGCCTTTTCATCTTCCGGATTTGTCCAGACGAACACGGCCTCTAGGATCATCTTATCCTGGCCTTTTTTGTCTGTTAGACGCTCTTCTGTTTCTTGAAATAGCCCCTTAAAAACCCTTTCCGCCTTTTCTGTATGTTTGTGATATTGATGAACAAAGGCCTTCCAGTCGGCAAAACCCATGGAAACGGAAAGCCGAAAACATCTGTCGTCTTCTGTTGGCAGCCGCTGTACC
>Ga0256835_1000284_pt1 | contig 40178 bp, 45 predicted proteins | sample PIR30metaG_FD_185972 | JGI IMG/M metagenome (GOLD analysis project Ga0256835, IMG submission 185972) | Hydrothermal vent microbial communities from East Pacific Rise, Pacific Ocean - PIR-30 | ecosystem: Environmental > Aquatic > Marine > Hydrothermal vents | place: Pacific Ocean: East Pacific...
ATGATCCGTAGTACGTCAGGTTCACGGTTCTTCCTCTTCGCAGATTCCGGGATTTTCGTCCACCAGCATCTGGGCGATGGTCAGCTTCAGCCGCCGGCGTGGGTCGACGCCGAAGGCGCTGCGGAAATCCCATTCCAGTTCGGCCAGCTCCCGGTAAAGCGGCGTGCGGTCCAGGGGAACGTAATCCATGTGCCCGTATCGTTCGGTGAACAGGGCGCACCCCGGGCCGCGCACCATCTGCCCGTCGGGCCGGATGAAGTGATGGGGCAGCCCGTGCAGCCGGCAGATCATGGTGCGGTGGCCGTACAGCCCGCACGGGCCGTCATCGTTTAGGGGGCACATGTAGCCGGCCTGCCGGCCGCCGGCGGCCTGCGCCCGGCAGGCCTCGGCCGCCCGGCGGCGGAAGGTGCGCCGCCGCTCTTCACCGGCCGTGGCCACCCCCTTGAGCAGATAGTAGTATTCCAGGTGGGTGTGGTGGTGAAAAACCGTCCGGCAGCAGTTGTCCCGGCAGCCCGTGCACTGGAAACCGTAGTCCCCGGCGGCCTGGCGGTAGGCCTGGTCCATCTTCTCGTAGAGCGCCGCCAGCCGGGACAGCAGCGGCGCCAGGGCGGGCGAGGAAAACGGTATGGGATCGGGACGGTACAGTTTTTCCATGGCTCAGATCAGCGGCGAGGGGAAGAACAGGCGCTCGTAGAGGTTCAGGGCGTAGCGGTCGGTCATGCTGGCAACGAAGTCGCAGACCACCCGCCGCGTGTCCCGGTCCTGGCCATTGCAGCGTGCCATGTCAAGGCTGGCCAGTTCCTCGTCCAGCCGGTCGCCGTTCTCCAGGAAGTAGGCGTAGAGTTCCGAGAGGATCTTCTTGGCTTTCAGAAACTCGCTGTGCACCCGCTCGGAGCGATAGACGTTGTCGTAGAGAAAACCGCGCAGCTCCATCATGGCATCGTGGATGCGCGGGCTCAGGTGCAGCTCCAGGCGGCCGTCGCCGTCCCGGCTGCTGGAAATCAGGTCCCGGATCATGGTGGTGGCCCGCGAGGAGTGGTCGTGGCCGATGACGTCCAGGCAGGAGGACGGCACCTGGTTGTAGCGCACCACCCCGCTGCGGATGGCGTCGTCCAGGTCGTGGTTGAGGTAGGCCATGATGTCGGCGATACGCACGATCTGGCCCTCCACCGTGCAGGCCATCTCGGCCGGGTCGTCGGGGATGATCTTGCCGAAGCCCTTGGAGTGCTTCAGGATGCCGTCGCGCACCTCGTAGGTCAGGTTGAGCCCGCGGCCGTTGTTCTCCAGCACGTCCACCACGCGCAGGCTCTGCTCGTTGTGGGAAAAATGCGGGTCGAAAATTTCCTTGAGGGCCGTCTCCCCACTGTGGCCGAAGGGCGTGTGGCCCAGGTCGTGGCCCAGGGCGATAGCCTCGGCCAGGTCCTCGTTCAGGAAGAGGGCCCGGGAGACGGTGCGCGCGATCTGGGCGACTTCCAAGGTGTGGGTCAGCCGCGTGCGGTAGTCGTCGCCCATGGGCGTCAGAAAAACCTGGGTCTTGTGCTTGAGGCGCCGGAAGGCGTTGGAGTAAACGATACGGTCGCGGTCCAGCTGGAAGGCGCTGCGCACCGGGCAGGGCTTCTCGGGGTGCAGCCGCCCCCGCGTGGCAGCGCTGGGGCAGCCGTAGGGAGACATGAAGTTCGACTCGCGCCGCTCGAATTCTTCGCGAATGGACATGATGACCCGGCACCCCGGGAGTTGCGGGTTTATCCTTTACATTATCACCAAAGGATTTATTTTATCGGTAATCGGTATAAATTGCAAAGAATTTCTGGACAGGCCCCCATGACCGGACACCACCTCATCCTGGGCGAACTGCAGGACTACATCACCGGCAAGACGCTGCCCGACACCCACGACGAGCGCTACCGGCAGAAACTGGCGCGCTTCCTGGTGGAACGGCGCGGCTTCGCCCGCAGCGAACTCCGCCCCCGGCGCTTCATCCGGCTGGACATCGACGGACGGCAGGAGCCCGCCGTGGTGGACCTGGCCGTTGACGTCGAGGGTCGCATCGCCATGATCATCAAGTACGGGCCGGGCTCCCTGATTACCCGGCACCGGCCGGCGCTGGCGGCTTCGCGGCTGCTGGCGCCCTACCAGATCCCCTGGGTGGTGGTCACCAACGGCGAGGATGCCGACGTGCTGGACGGCGCTAGCGGCAAGGTGCTGGGCAACGGCCTGGCGGCCATTCCCTCCCGCGACGAGGTGTTGCACCGGCTGGCGGACATGGATTTCAAGACCCTCTCGGAGAAGCGGCGCCGGGGCGAGGCGCGCATCCTGTACTGTTTCGACATCGACGGGCGTTGCCCCTGCGACGGACCGCTATGCGAAATATAGACCACACCGTTTTCATGCGCAGCGCCCTGGAACAGGCCCGCCAGGCCCTCGAAGAGGGCGAGTTCCCGGTGGGCTGCGTGCTGGTTCACCGGGGGACCGTCATTGCCGACGGCCGGCGCGCCGGCAGCGGCCGCCGGCAGCCCGACGAACTGTCGCACGCCGAGATCGTGGCCCTGCGCAACCTCAGCCGCCTGGCGCCCGACATGGCGCGCGAAGAGGTCACGCTCTACAGCACCATGGAACCCTGCATGATGTGCCTGGGCGCCGTCATGCTCAACCGCATCGGCACGGTGGTCTGGGCTTACGAAGACGTCATGGGCGGCGCCACCGGCTTTCCGCGCCGGCACCTGACTCCGCTGTACCGCGACAACCCGCTCAGGATCATCGGCCCCGTGCTGCGCGAGGAGAGCCTGGCGCTATTCCGGACTTTTTTCAGCCGTCCCGACAACGCCTACTGGCGCGGCAGCCTGCTGGCGCGCTACACCCTGCAGCAGCCCTGTCCGGCGGCAGACGGTGCAAATTAGGGGCATCAAAGGAAATTTTTCATTTTTTTATTGCTTTTCGCCGGCGCATTATATATGGCACTTGCCAAGACAGTTGCCGCCCCAAAGCGGCAAATGAGTGTGGTGCGCCCTGAGGGGAGCGTCTTTGCCTTTTCGACAATCAGTAAAACCAGGGAGGTGCAGGCATAGCTTTACCGAGAAGACCCCGCAGAAATGACAGATCGGATCGCACGAGAATCAATCGCAACATTCGGGCGAGGGAAGTCAGGCTGATCGACCCCGACGGCAATCAGGTCGGTGTCATGCCTACGTACAAGGCCTTGGCCATTGCCGGCGATCACGGGCTGGACCTGGTCGAGATTTCACCGACGGCCAATCCGCCGGTGTGCAAAATCATGGACTACGGCCGGTACAAGTACGAACAAACCAAAAAGAAGCAGGAAGCCAAGAAGAAGTCCACGACTTTCCAGCTCAAGGAAATCAAGGTTCGCCCGAAAACCGGGGAACACGACCTGCAGACCAAAATCGGCCATATCAAGAAGTTCATCGGCCGGGGCGACAAGGTCAAGGTCACGGTGATGTTCCGCGGGCGGGAGATTACCCTCACCGACAAGGCGCGGGAAGTTTTGCAGAGAATCGCCGAAGAGACGGCCGAGATCGCTGCCATAGAGCAGATGCCCAAGTTTGAGGGACGCACCATGATCATGGTGCTGGCCCCCCGCTAGCCGACGCGGACAGGATACCTGGGAAGACGCTTTCCAGAGGACGGCTGTGGCACAGCCAGGCCGAAGATATTGCACGGACAGCCCATGGCGTGAGCCGATATTCACTATCGTTCACGCTTTCAATTTTTGACGGATCCGTAAAGAGCCGCCTCCCGTCCCAGGCCGGGAGGCGGACTTTTGACGGGATCGTTCTTTTTTTGCAGAACAGACACTGAAGGAGAGACAAAATGCCGAAAATAAAAACCAATCGTGCTGCGGCCAAGCGCTTCAAGCGCACCGGAAGCGGGAAGGTGGTCTTTTTCAAATCCCACGCCAGCCACATCCTGACCAAAAAGTCCACCAAGCGCAAGCGCTACCTGCGCAAGAGCCAGATTATTGACAAGTCCAACATGAAAGAGATAAAGTTACTACTTCCCAACGGTTGAGCGGCGGCGGGGACACGGGCTTCGCGGTCCATGCCGCCGACCACCGGGAAAACACCTGAATTTCGCAAACGAGAGCGGCCGGGGCACAGGGCGCCTTCGGGCCGTGCATTAGGAGAACGAACATGCGAGTCAAAAGAGGTTTCAAAGCCAGGAGAAGACGAAAGAAGATTCTCAAACTGGCGCGGGGCTACCGCGGCGGTCGCAGCAAGCTGTACCGCACCGCCGCCGACGCGGTGGACAAGGCGCTTATGTACGCCTACCGGGACAGGCGCCAGAAAAAACGCGATTTCCGGCGCCTGTGGATCAGCCGCATCAACGCCGCTGCGCGCATGAACGACCTGTCCTACAGCAAGTTCATCCACGGCCTCAAGCTGGCGGGGGTTGAACTGGACCGCAAGGTGCTGGCCGAACTGGCCGTGTCGGACCCCCAGGGATTTTCGCACATCGCCGCAATGGCCTCCGAAAAGCTCCAGTGACCCCGGGCCGGCGCCCGTAAAGAGACAGAGCGGACAGCACCGTGGAAAAATCCATCGAACAGATCCATGACGACGCCCTGCGGGAAATCGAAGCCGCGACCGACGACGAGACGCTGAAGCAGATCGCCGTGCGCTTCCTGGGCCGCAAGGGCGCCGTGACAGGATACCTGCGCAGCATCTCCCAGCTCCCGCCCGACCAGCGTCCGGCGGCCGGCAAACGCGCCAACGAAGTTAAAAAACTCCTCGAGGCCGCCATCGAGGCGGCACGCGGGCGCATTGCGCAAGCCGCCGCCCGCGCCGGCGGCGACATCGACGTGTCCCTTCCGGGCCGGCCCGCAAGGGCGGGCAGCCTGCACCCTGTGACGCGCGTCAACAACGAGATCTGCACCATTTTCAGCCGACTGGGCTTTGACATCGCCGAGGGCCCGGAAATCGAGAGCGACTACTACAATTTCGAGGCGCTCAACTTTCCGCCCCACCACCCGGCCCGCGACATGCAGGACACCTTTTTCGTGTCCGAGGCCGTAGTGCTGCGCACCCACACCTCGCCACTGCAGGTGCGGGTGATGGAACGAACACAGCCGCCCGTGAAGGTGATCGCGCCGGGCAAGGTCTACCGCTGCGACTCCGACCTGACCCACTCCCCGGTGTTTCACCAGGTCGAGGGCCTGCTGGTGGACAGCAACGTCTCCTTCGGCGACCTCAAAGGCACCTTGACCACCTTCATCCACCAGCTGTTCGACAAGCAGATCAAGCTGCGTTTCCGCCCCAGTTTCTTCCCTTTCACCGAGCCTTCGGCCGAAGTGGACATCATGTGTGTCATCTGCCGGGGACGCGGCTGCCGGGTCTGTTCGCACACCGGCTGGCTCGAGATCCTGGGCTCCGGCATGGTGCACCCGGCGGTGCTCGAAAACGTCTCCTACGACACCTCGCGTTACAGCGGATTCGCTTTCGGTGTGGGGGTCGAACGGCTGGCCATGCTGAAGTACGGCATCGACGACATCCGTCGCTTTTTCGAAAATGACATGCGCTTCTTATCCCAGTTTTAATGCATCCTCAGCAACGGCGGCAAAATGAAAGTTAGTCTCAGCTGGCTCAATGAATACATACCGGTAACCCTGCCGGCGGCGGACCTGGCCGACGCCCTGACCATGGCGGGGCTGGAGGTCGGCGCCGTCGAAGACCGCTACGATTACCTGGAAACGGTGGTCGTGGGCCGGGTGGCGGCCGTGACCGACCACCCCAACGCCGATCACCTCAAGCTGTGCCGGGTGGAAGCCGGGGACCAGGCAGTCTCGGTGGTCTGCGGCGCCCCCAACGTGGCCGAGGGCATGCTCAGCCCCCTGGCGCGGCCAGGCACGGTGCTGCCCAACGGCACGGTCATCCAGGCCAGCGTCATCCGCGGCGAGGCTTCCGAGGGCATGCTGTGCAGCGAGAGCGAGCTCGGCCTGGGCGAAGACGCCTCGGGCATCATGTCCCTGGACCCCGGCCTGACGCCGGGTGAGAGCCTCAAAAGCGCCTTGGGCCTCTCGGACCCGGTGCTGGACCTGGAGCTGACCCCCAACCGGCCCGACTGCCTGAGCATCGTCGGCGTCGCCCGCGAGGTGCGCGTCATCCAGAACGGCGAACTGAGGTTGCCGCCCACCGAGATCCACGATGCGGGCCGCGACATCGAGGGGCTCACGTCGGTGACCATCGAGGCGCCGGACCTGTGCCCGCGCTACACCGCCCGCGTGTGCGTGGACGTGGCCGTAGGGCCGTCGCCCTTCTGGCTGCAGGACCGCCTGATGTCCGTGGGGCTCAAGCCCATCAACAACATCGTGGACATCACCAACTTCGTCATGATGGAAACCGGCCAGCCGCTGCACGCCTTCGACCTGGACCGCCTGGCGGAAAACCGCATCGTGGTGCGCACCGCCGGGGAGGAAAAAACCTTCACCACCCTGGACGGCAAAGAGCGCAAGCTCAAGCCGGAAATGCTGATGATCTGCGACGGCCGCCGCCCCGTGGCCGTGGCCGGCGTCATGGGGGGGCTGGACTCGGAGATCGAAAACGACACCCGGCGCGTGCTGCTGGAAAGCGCCTGCTTCAACCCGGCCAGCATCCGCCGCACGGCCAAGGCCCTGGGGCTGAGCACCGATGCGGCCTACCGCTTCGAACGCGGCGTGGACCCGCTGGGCACGGTGGCCGCGGTGAACCGGGCCGCCCTGCTGATCGCCGAAACCGGCGCCGGGCGCCTGGTCGACGGCCTCATCGACGCCCACCCGCGTCCGATCGAGGCGGCCCGCATCCCGCTGGATCCCCACCGCACCAACCAGCTGCTGGGAACCGGCCTGGCCGCCGACAGGATGGCCGCCCTGCTGACGTCCATCGGGTTTACGGTACGCCCAGACGGCGACGGCGCGCTGGACGTAACGGTGCCTACCTTCCGGGTAGACGTCACGCGGGACATCGACCTGGTGGAGGAAATCGCCCGCCTGGAGGGATACAACAACATCCCGACCACTTTTCCGCGCATCGACACCGCCGAGCGCCGGCCCAACCCGGCGCTGGACCTGCGCGACCGGGTGCGCCAGTTGATGACCGGGTTCGGCTTCACCGAGGCCATCAACTACAGTTTCCACAGCCTGCAGAGCCCGGACCAGCTCAAGATTCCGTCCGGAGACGACCGCCGCCGCATGGTGCGGGTCCTCAACCCCCTGACCGAGGACCAGGCCGCCATGCGCACCTCCCTGGTGCCCGGACTGCTGGAGTCCGTGCGGCGCAACCTGTCCTGGGGAACGCGCGACCTGAAGCTCTTCGAAATCGGCAAGGTCTTCTTCGCCGCTGATACCCCGGCGGAACTGCCCGAGGAAGTCGAAATGCTGGGCGCCCTGTGGACCGGCGTGCGCCGGCCCGCGGCCTGGCTGTGCAAGCCCGTACCCTGTGATTTTTACGACCTCAAGGGCGCCGCCGAGGGCCTGCTGCACGCCCTGGGGTTCGAACACCCCGTTTTTACCCGGCAGCCGGAAGAGGCCTGCGCCTACATGCGCATCGGCCACAGCGCCCGCATTCTCGTCGACGACCGGCAAATCGGCACCGTCGCCGAGGTGGCCGCCGACGTGCTGGACGGCTTCGACATCAACCAGCCCGTCTTCATGCTGGAAATCGACCTCAACCGGCTGCTGCCGCTGGTGCCGACATCCAAGACGCTGCGGCCCATCCCCCGCTTTCCGGCCGTCACCCGCGACGTCACTTTCATCATCGACCGCGACATCGAGACCATGTCCATCCTGGAGAGCCTGCGGCAGATGAAGGAGGAGCTGGTGGAGGACGTCTACCTGTTCGACGTTTTCGAGGGCGACCCCATCGCGGCAGGCAAGAAGAGCATCTCGTTTCGCATCGTGTACCGCTCGGCCAGCCGCACGCTGGAAGACGATGTGGTCAACCGGAAACACAAGGCCCTCACCGACAGGCTCATCGAGAAGTTTCACGCCAGTCTGCCGGGATAAAAAACCGCACAGCGAGGGTTGAACGCATAAGGCACCGAAACCGACTCAAAATGGGACTGCCTCATGGCCGCTGATCAGCACGCAAAACCCGTTGTTCCCGACAAGCTGTATTTCAAGATTGGGGAGGTCAGCCGGATTACGGGACTGCCGGCTTACGTGCTGCGTTTCTGGGAAACCGAGTTCAAGGGGATCCACCCCAAGCGCACCTCCACCGGGCAGCGCATGTACCGCAAGAGCGACGTCGAACTCATCCTGGACATCAAGCACCTGCTGCACGAAAAGAAATTCACCATCCGCGGTGCCAAGCAGTACCTCAGGGACCGTCGCAAAGCATCCCAGGCACCCCCGGAAACGCTGACCCTGAACGAGATCCGCTCCGAGCTTCAGCAGATCCGGGAACTGCTGTCCTGACCCTGCCTTCCGTCCCGCGAGGGGCCCGTGCCGGGGCGCAGGCCCCGATCGGGTTCCCCTGCAGAGGCTTCGCGCACGGCCCGCCGGGACCGCATCGCGCATTTTTCACAAAAGCATGACAAAATATATTGACAGGCGGCCTCTTTTGCTTTAATTAGTAAGATTGGTGAGCGGGCATAGCTCAGCTGGTAGAGTACAAGCTTCCCAAGCTTGGTGTCGCGAGTTCGAATCTCGTTGCCCGCTCCACCACTTCGAAAGTCCGCCCTTTCGTTTTTTGGGTTGTACTGGTGGATTACACGAAAGTTGTGGTTGCGGGTGAGTTTTTCCTTCTGTACTTTAACGGAAAGCGTGTAACGTGAACAGTTAACTTTTTCCGCTTCACGGGACAAAGACCACAAGAATGAGAGGAAACGGGCATTTTGCCCGTTTTTTTGTTATCCGACGGTCGGGAAACGGTGTGAAACGCAGACAGGGCCAAAAAGCCGGCGGCGGCGCGACCGTCACCGAAAAACAGATCGCGGCCTTCGTGGAAACGGCCCGTTCACTGGGAAACGCCCTGTGCGAGGCCGAGGGAGTGGAACTGGTGCACGTGGAGTACCAGCGCGAACCGGTGGGAAGGGTTCTGCGCCTGTATATCGACAAGCCGGGGGGGGTCACCCTGGACGACTGCGTGGCGGTCAGCCGCCAGATGGGCGACCTGCTGGACATCCACCTGGATGTCGAGGTATCCTACCGGCTGGAAGTGTCATCGCCCGGCGAACAGCGGCCCCTGGGCCGGCGGGAGGATTTCACGCGCTTCGCCGGCAGACGGGTTGAGATCAGGGTCCGGCAGCCCGTCGGCAACCGCCGGAAGTTCAAAGGGACTCTGCTCGGCATGGACGGAGAAACCGTCAACATGCTGGTGGACGGCAGCCCGGTCGCCATCCCCTTCGGGGAAATCAAGCGGGCGCGCCTGGGAAAACAAACGGAGAATAATAGGGATGTTCATCACAGACATTAAACGCGTTGTCGACCAGATCAGTCGTGACAAGGGCATCGACCGGGACGTACTTATCAGCGCCCTGGAAGAGGCGGTGAAATCGGCGGCCAAGAAGAAATTCGGCAGCAAGATCGACATCGAGACCCAGTACAACGAGCGCACCGGGGAGATCGAGGTCTTCCAGTTTAAGGAGGTCACCGAAACGGTGACCGATCCGGAGATCGAGATCAGCCTCGAAGAGGGGCGCCGTCTGGACCCGGGATGCGAGATCGGCGACAGCCTGGGCACCAAAATGGACACCACCACCTTCGGTCGCATCGCGGCCCAGTCCGCCAAGCAGGTGATCATCCAGAAGATGAAGGACGCCGAGCGCGACGCGGTCTATGCCAGCTTCATCGACCGCAAGGGCGAAATCATCAACGGCATCGTGCAGCGTTTCGACCGCGGCGACATCATCGTCAACCTGGGCCCCACCGAGGGCATCGTGCCGGTGCGCGAACAGGTTCCCCGGGAAAACTACCGCCGGGGCGACCGCATCAGGGCGCTGATCCTCGACATTCTCTACGAAACCCGCGGGCCGCAGATCGTGCTGTCCCGCACGCACCCCGACTTCATGGTGAACCTCTTCAAGACCGAGGTGCCGGAGATCAGCGAGGGCATCGTAACCATCATGGGCGCCGCCCGCGAACCCGGTGTGCGCGCCAAGATCGCCGTCTCCTCCAACGACTCGGACATCGACCCCGTGGGCGCCTGCGTGGGCATGAAGGGCTCGCGCGTCCAGAACGTGGTCCAGGAACTCAAGGGCGAGAAGATCGACATCATACCCTGGCACGTTGACCCGGCCAAGTTCGTGTGCAACGCCCTGGCCCCGGCCGAGATATCGCGGGTCATCATCGACGAGGAGAACAAGTCCATGGAGGTCATCGTGCCCGATGAGTTCCTGTCCATCGCCATCGGCAAACGTGGACAGAACGTGCGCCTGGCCTCGAAGCTGACCGGCTGGCACCTGGACGTCAAGAGCGAATCGCGCTACAGCGAGGATATGCAGAGCGGCTACGACTCGTTGGTGGCCATGGAGGGCATGACCGTCAGCCTGGCCGACGCCCTTTATGAAAGCGGCCTCTACTCGGCCGAAGAGGTCAGCCGCGCCTCGGTGGACGACCTGATGCAGATCCGCGGCATCGATGAAGAGACTGCGCTGCAGCTCATCGAGGCCGCCGAAAGGCAGCTGGCCGTCCAGGCCGCCGAGGCCGAACGCGAAGCCCTCGAGCTGGCCGCACGGGAAGCCGAAGAGGCCGAAGCCGCGGCAGCCGGGGAATCCGCCGAGGCGGGGTCCGAAGAGGCCCAGGCAGCGGCCGGGGAAGAGACGCCGGACGAAGCCGAAGGGGACCAGGAAGCGGATCCGCCTGCCGCAGAGGACACCGCAGATGAGCCGGCCGGCGAAACGCCGCAGCAAGCGCCGACGGAAGACGCCGAAACCGCTGACGCGGCCGAAGCGCAGGCGACGGACGAGGGGGCCGAACCGGCGCCGGACGAGTCCCAGGAGCCGGCACCGTCACCGGCCGACGAGGAAAACAAGACGGATACCGCCCGGGACGTGGCGTCGTCCGAGTAAGACGGGATGAACGGCCGGGCAGCTTCCGGCGGAAAGACCGTTTCTAAATGCAGAAGCAAGGGGGATGAATGGCAAAGATCAGGATATATGAACTTGCCAGAGATTTTAACATGACCAACAAGGCGCTGCTGGAGAAAATCCGGGATCTCGACCTGCCGGTCAAGAGCCACATGAGCTCTCTGGACGAGGATGCCGTCGCCAAGATCAAGGCCCATATTTTCGGTGCCAAGGGCGAACAGGTCGAGGAAACCCGGGTGAAGCCGACGGTCATCCGTCGGCGCAGGAGGGTGGTCAGCAAGGAACCGGAGGCACCGCCCGCGGACGAGGCGCCGGCCGAGGAAGCCGCGGCCGAAGCCCCCGCGGAAGAAACCGCCGTGGAGACGCAGCCGCCTGCCGCCGAGACGGCCGAAGCGGAGGCCGCGGCCCCGGAAGAATCCCCCGCAACCGAGGAAGCGGCCGCCGAGCCGCCGGCCAAGGTCGTGAGAAAGCGGAAAGAGGCCGCCAGGATCATCAAGAAACCAGAGGCCCCCAAAGCGCCGGATCCGGAAGCGCCGCCCGCACCCGAAACCCCGGCAGAGGAGGCCGCGCCCGAAGCCCCCGTGGAGAAGGCGCCCGAGGCCCCCCAAGCCGAGGCCGCGCCGGCCGAAGAAAAGCCCGCCGGAGAAAAGCCCACCGAGGAGAAAACCGCCGAAAAGCCGGCCGAGGAGGCGCCGAAGGCCGAAAAAGCGCCCGAAGCCGAAAAGCCGGCCGAACCGGTAGTCAAGCCCATGGCCCGCATCAAGAAGCGGCTGGCCAAAAAGGAAACGCCGGCCAAGATCATCAAGCTGGGCCCGCCGCCGGAACTGCGTCGCGAGAGACCCGCCGCCACCGGCGTGCAGGGACCGCCAGCGGGAACCGGGGACCGGGATGCCGGAAAGAAGGGCCGCAAGAAGGACAAGGATCGCAAGTTCTTCAAAAAGAAGATCTCCTTCCGCCGCAAAGCGGTGGTGGAAGGCGCCGACCTTTACAGCGGCGGCGGCCGCGGCCGCCGGGGCCGCAAGGGTGCCAAGGGCAAGGCCGCCTCGGCCACGGCCCAGAAGACCCAGATCACCACGGCCAAGGCCATCAAGCGCCGCATCAAGATTGACGAGACCATCGTGCTCTCAGATCTGGCCAAGCGCATGGGCATCAAGTCCAACGAGCTGATCATGAAGCTCATGGGCATGGGCGTGATGGCCACCGTCAATCAGACCATCGATTTTGACACCGCCGCACTGGTGGCAGCCGAGTTCAACTACGAGCTCGAAAAGGCCGTCTTCGAGGAAGAGGCCGTGCTCAAGGTCCAGGAAGACGAACCCGGCAAGCTGGTGGCCCGCCCGCCGGTGGTGACCGTCATGGGCCACGTCGACCACGGCAAGACCTCCCTGCTGGACGTCATCCGCAAGACCCGCGTCACCCAGAGCGAGGCCGGCGGCATCACCCAACACATCGGCGCCTACAAGGTCGAAACCGACAAGGGCCAAATCGTGTTCCTGGACACCCCGGGCCACGAGGCCTTCACCTCCATGCGTGCCCGGGGCGCCAGCGTGACGGACATCGTGGTGCTGGTGGTGGCCGCCGACGACGGCGTGATGCCCCAGACCGTGGAGGCCATCAACCACGCCCGGGCCGCCGAGGTGCCCATCATTGTGGCCATCAACAAGATCGACAAGGCCAACGCCGACCCCGAGCGCGTGCAGCGTGAGCTGGCCGAAAACGGGCTGACGCCCGAAGACTGGGGCGGCGACACCATTTTCGTCAAGGTGTCCGCCAAGCAGAACCAGGGCATCGACGAACTGCTGGAGATGATCATGCTGCAGGCCGAAATCCTGGAGCTCAAGGCCAACCCCGACAAACTGGCCTTCGGCCACGTGGTGGAGGCCAAGCTGGACTCCGGGCGCGGCCCGGTGGCCACCGTGCTCATCCAGGAGGGCACCCTGCACACCGGTGAACCCGTGGTGTGCGGCGTACACTACGGCAAGGTGCGCTCACTGATCAACGACCGCGGCGAGCGCATCGATTCGGCCGGCCCGGCAACCCCGGTGGAGATCCTGGGCCTGTCGGGCGTACCCCAGGCCGGCGACGAACTCGTCGCCCTCAAGGACGAGAAGGACGCCAAGCAGGTCTCCGAGCACCGCCTGCAGAAGCAGCGCGCCAAGGAGCTGGCCAAGACCAGCCGCATGAGCTTGGACAAGCTCTTTGAGAAGATGAGCGAGGGCGACGTCAAGGATCTCAACATCATCCTCAAGGCCGACGTGCACGGCTCCATTGAGGCGCTGCGCGACTCGCTGACCAAGCTGTCCAACGAGGAGGTGCGCATTAACATCGTGCATGCCGCCACGGGCACCATCACCGAGTCAGACGTCGCGCTGGCCGCGGTGTCGGACGCCATCATCATCGGCTTCAACGTGCGGCCCTCGCCCAAGGTGCAGGCCCTGGCCAATGACGAGCAGATCGACATGCGCTACTACAACGTCATCTACAACGTCATCAAGGACGTCAAGGACGCCATCGTGGGCATGATGTCCTCCACGTTCGAGGAGCAGGTGCTGGGGCAGGCCGAGGTGCGCGAGGTTTTCCACGTGCCCAAGGTGGGCGCCATCGCCGGATGCTACGTGACCGACGGCAAGATCGAACGTGGCCGCCAGGTGCGCCTGCTGCGCGACGGCGTGGTCAGCTACGAGGGCAAGATCGCCTCGCTGCGCCGCTTCAAGGACGATGTCAAGGAGGTCCAGAGCGGCTACGAGTGCGGCATCGGCATCGAGAATTACAACGACATCAAGGTAGGCGACATCATCGAGTGCTTCTACCTGGAAGAAATCAAGCCGGAACTCAGGGAGTGAGGCGCCTGTTCACCGGTCAGCGGTGAACGGGGCCGGCCCCGACAACGGGAGTGGAACACGACATGGTGGTAGGCATCGGCATTTTGACCTTCAGGCTGCACGACTGCCGCTCGCTCAAGGGAAAGCGCCGCGTGGTCAAGGCCCTGATCGCCCTGATCCGCAACCACTTCAACGCCTCGGTGGCCGAAGTGGGCGACAACGACGTTCACCAGCGTATCCAGGTGGGATTCTCGCTGGTGGGCAACGACGGCGGCGTGGTGAACTCCAAGATGGACAAGCTGCTGAACCTGGCCGACGACTTCGCCGAGGCGGAGATCATCGACAGTGAAATGGAACTGATGCATTTATGAAACCTTTTGCCCGATCAGATCGGGTCGGCGGACAGATCCAGAAACTCATCTCGGAGCTGCTGCAGAAGACCCTCAACGACCCGCGGCTGGAAATGGCCACCATCACCACCGTGCGCCTGACATCCGACCTGCGGATGGCCCGGGTCTATTTCACGGTGACCGGCGGCCTGGAAAACCGCGACGAGGCCGCCCGCGGGTTCCGCTGCGCCACGGGCTACATCAAGCGCAGCCTTGCCCCCCGGCTGGGACTGCGGTATATGCCGGATCTTAAATTTTTCTACGACGAGACCTTCGAATACGGAACGCACATCAACCAGGTACTGAAATCGCTGAACATAGACGATGAAATCGACCCTGATGCACCTGAAGTCGTGTAGGCGCGCACTGGTGGCCTCGCATGTCAACCCCGACGGAGACGCCATCGGCTCTCTGATCGCCATGGGCTTGGCCCTGAAGTCTTTGGGCAAAGAGGTCACCATGTACAACGAAAGCGCGATCCCGGCGGTCTACCAGTTCCTGCCGGCCATCGACCGCATCGTCAGCCGGGTGGCGGATTTTTCGGCCTACGACACGGCCGTGATCCTCGACTGCGGCAACCTGGATCGCGTCGGCGAGGCCGGCTCCGCCATCGGGGCCATCGGGACAGTGGTCAACATCGACCACCACGTTACCAACAACGGTTTCGGAGACCTGCAGTACGTCGACACCGAGGCCTGCGCCAGCGCCGAACTCGTCTATCGGCTGATCCATGAGCTGGGCGTGACCATCAGCGAGGCCATGGCCTGGTCCCTGTATACCGGCATCCTGACGGATACCGGTTCGTTTCGCTTCTCCAACACCAACCGGGCCGCCTTCGCCATCAGCGAAGAGATGCTGACCATCGGGGTGGATCCCTGGATGGTGGCCCAGTACGTCTACGGCACCTATTCGCTGGGACGCATCAAGCTGCTCAACCTGGCGCTGGACACTATCGAGCTGGCCCACGACGGCAAGGTGTCGCTGATGACCGTGACCCGCAAAATGCTGGAGAAAACCGGAACCCGCCCGGAAGACGCCGACGGCATGATCAACTACGCCCGCGGCATCGAGGACGTACGCCTGGCGGTGCTCATCCAGCAGAACGGAAACGGTGGGCCCGCCGCCAACGGCAACGGCCCCTATCATGTCAGCCTGCGCTCCGACGGCTCGGTGGACGCCGCGGCTATCGCCGCGGCCTTCGGCGGCGGCGGCCACGCCAGCGCCGCCGGTTTCAACGTGGAGGCCGTGAGCCTGGCCGAACTCAAGGCCAGGATTCTGGAGCTGGCCACGGATCTTTGATATTTTGATGTATGGGTGACAACAGGCCAGACGGTTTCCTGATCGTCGACAAACCCGCCGGTATCAGTTCGGCCGGCGTGGTGGCGGCCGTCAAGCGCACGACAGGCGTCCGCAAGGCCGGTCACACCGGCACACTGGACCCTTTCGCCACCGGGGTCCTGGTGTGCTGCCTGAACCGGGCCGCGCGGCTGTCGCGCTTCTTCTTGGACGGCAGCAAACGCTACGACGCCGAAATCCGCCTGGGAACCGAAACCGACACCCAGGACCTCACCGGCCGGGTTACGGCCGAGATGCCCTGGGACGGCGTGAACGAAGCGCAGATCCGGGCCTGTGCGGCGCGCTTCGAGGGCTGGATCGAGCAACTGCCGCCGGTCTACTCGGCACTCAAGCACCGCGGAAAACCGCTTTACCGGCTGGCCCGCGAGGGCGTTGCTGTGCAGAAGCCGCCGCGGCGCATCCGGATCTACGCCATCCGCATCGTACAGATCGACCTGCCGCGCATCCGCATGCAGGTGCACTGCTCGGCAGGCACCTACATCCGGACCCTGGCCGCCGACATGGCCCGTGCCCTGGGCACCTGCGGGCACCTGTCCGCGCTGCGGCGCACGGCCAGCAGCCACTTCGATCTGTCCATGGCGGTGGCGCTGGACGACCTGCCGGAGCTGGTGCGCGAGGGTGCGCTGGAGCGGCACGTGATTTCCATGGCCGAGGCCCTGCGGGATTTTCCGTCGGCCGGGGCCGACGCGCCGCTGGCGGAAAAAATCCGCCACGGCCGGCCTGTTTACGAAAAAGACCTGGCAATCGCTGGTATCGACACCGGCCGCCGGTCCCACCCTTACATCAAGGTTGTCGATCGCAGCAGCGGTGACCTGCTGGCGGTGCTGGAAACGCCGGCAAGGGGCAAACCCTACGGTTATTGTTGCGTTTTCGCCGGTTAAGCCATAGACTCGACCGGAAACGCCGCCGCCGCGGCTGCGGAAACGGTTCCAGCAAGAGGACGCATCACACCGAATACAGGAGGCTTAGAGAAATTGGTTTTTTCAACGGAAGACAAAAAGAAACTGATCGAAAAGTTCAGGCTGCACGAGAGCGATACGGGATCACCGGAAGTCCAGGTGGCCCTGCTGAGCCACCGGATCGCCTACCTGACCGAGCATCTCAAGGTGCACAAGAAGGACCACCACTCCCGCCGGGGGCTGCTGATCCTGGTCGGCCGTCGCCGACGCCTGCTGAACTACGTAAAAAACAAGGACGTAAAACGTTATCGTGCCATCATCGAGGCACTGGGATTGAGAAGGTAAGGACCTTTTCTCCCGCACTAACCGGATGGGCGCCGCCACGGGTGCGCGCTGCAGCCCGGTCGTTATTCATTACCTCAGGAAGTTGATATTATTATGGAACACACATTCAAGACCCAAATTGGCACAAAAGAGCTTTCCATCCAGACCGGCAAGGTCGCCAAGCAGGCCTCCGGCTCGGTGGTCGTGCAGTACGGCGAAACCGTTGTGCTCGTATCGGTGGTTTCCACCCACGACGAGCGCAACGTCGATTTTCTGCCTCTTACGGTGGAATACCAGGAAAAGATCTACGCGGCCGGGCGCATTCCCGGCAACTATTTCCGGCGTGAGATCGGGCGCCCCAGCGAAAAGGAAACCCTCACGGCGCGCCTCATCGACCGGCCCATCCGGCCGCTTTTTCCCAAGGGCTACCGTTTCGAGACTCAGGTGATCGCCACCGTGCTGTCGATGGACCAGGAAAACGACCCCGACACCCTGGCCATGCTGGGGGCCTCGGCGGCCCTGGAAATTTCGGACGTACCCTTCGCCGGCCCCATCGCCAGCGTGCGTGTGGGCCGCATCGACGGGGAGCTGATCGTCAACCCCACCCTGGCCCAGCAGGAAGAGAGCGACATTAACATTATTGTGGCCGGCTCCAAAACGGGCGTGGTGATGGTGGAAGGCGGCGCCGATGTGGTGGGCGAAAAAGACATGCTGGAGGCCATTTTCTTCGGTCACCGCGAACTGCAGCCGCTCATCGAGCTGCAGGAAAAGCTCAGGGAAGCCGCCGGAAAGCCCAAGCGCGAATTCCTGCCGCCGGAAAAGGATCCCGCGCTGGTGGAAAAGCTGTCCGCCGAAGCCACTGACGCCATCCGCGAGGCTGTGCTGACGCCGGCCAAGGTGGAGCGCAACGCCAAGCTGCGCGAGGTCAAGGCCCAGATTTTCGAAAACCTGGGCGAGGACTACGCCGAGCGCAAGGGGGAAGTCTACGAGATCCTCGGCGATATCCAGAAAGACGTCTGCCGCCGGTTGATCCTGGAGGAGGAGCGTCGCATCGACGGCCGCCGCTTCGACGAAATCCGGCCCATCAGCTGCGAGGTCGGCGTGCTGCCGCGGCCCCACGGCAGCGGCCTGTTCACCCGCGGCGAGACCCAGGTGCTGGGCGTGCTGACCCTGGGATCCGGTCAGGATGAGCAGCGCGTCGAGACCCTCAGCGGTGAGGAGTTCCGGCCTTTCATGCTGCACTACAACTTCCCGCCCTTCTCGGTGGGTGAGGCGCGCCGCATCGGCGGCCCCAGCCGCCGCGACATCGGCCACGGCGGTCTGTCCACGCGCGCCATCGAAAAGGTGCTGCCGGACAAGGAGGTCTTCGATTACACCATCCGCATCGTCTCCGAGGTGCTGGAGTCCAACGGTTCGTCCTCCATGGGCACGGTCTGCTCCGGAATCCTGGCCCTCATGGACGGCGGTGTCCCCATTAAGGCGCCGGTAGCCGGCATTGCCATGGGGCTGGTGCAGGAAGGCGACAAGGTGGTGGTGCTTTCTGACATCCTGGGTGACGAGGACCACACCGGTGACATGGACTTTAAGGTGGCCGGCACGGCGGAGGGCATCACCGCCCTGCAGATGGACATCAAGATCCACGAGCTGCCGCGCGACATCCTGGAAAAGGCCCTGGCGCAGGCCCGCGAGGGGCGCCTCTTCATCCTGGACCGCATGCTCGAGGCCATCGGCAAGCCCCGCAGGGAAGTATCGCCCTATGCGCCGTCCATCGTGACGGTCAACATCAAGCCGGACAAGATCGGCGACGTCATCGGCACCGGCGGCAAGGTGGTGCGCGCCATTCAGAGCGAGACCAACACGCGCATCGAGATCGACGACAGCGGCCTGGTCAAGATCGCGGCCTTTTCCAAGGAAGAGGGCGAGAAGGCCAAGAAGATGGTGGAAGACATCACCCAGGAGCCGGAAATCGGCGCGGTTTACGAGGGCAAGGTGGTCAAGATTACCGACTTCGGCGCCTTTGTCGAGATCCTGCCCGGCACCGACGGACTGGTGCACATTTCGCAGCTGGCCCCCCAGCGGGTTACCAAGGTGTCGGACATCGTCAAAGAAGGCGACCGCATCAAGGTCAAGGTGCTGGAGATCTCGCGTGACGGCAAGATCCGCCTGAGCCGCAAGGCCCTGATGGAAAAAGGCCATGGCTCCCGCCGTAAATAAAACGGTACTTGACAACGGCGTCCGCATTCTCACCGAGGCCATGCCCCACAGCCGGTCGGTTTCCATGGGGGTCTGGGTGAATGTGGGTGCCCGCGATGAAAGCGAGGCCGAACAGGGGCTCTCGCATTTCATCGAGCACATGATTTTCAAGGGCACGCGCAAGCGCAGCGCCTTTGACATCGCCAAGGAGTTCGACGCCATCGGGGGCTACACCAACGCCTTCACCGGCATGGAGAACACCTGCTACCACGCCAAGGTCCTGGACAGCCACCTGGAAACCATGGTGGACATCCTGTCGGACATCTTTCTCAACTCGGTGTTCGACGAGGAGGAGGTGGAACGCGAGCGGGCGGTCATCTGCCAGGAGATCGGCATGCTGGAAGACAGCCCCGACGAGTACCTGCACCTGCTGGCCGGCCGCACCTGGTGGGGCGATCACCCCCTCGGCCGCCCGGTGATGGGAACGCGCGAAAACATCCTGGGTTTCAGCGCCGGGCAGATCCGGGCCTTCTTCCGGCGCCTTTACCAGCCCGGGCGCATCATCGTCTCGGCCGCCGGCCACCTGGACCACGACCGTTTCGTGGACCTAGTGGCCCCGCTTTTTGGAACCATCGAAAACGGCGGGCACTTTCCGCGGCGGCAGCCGGCCCGGGGCCGGGCGCGGGTGGAGCTGTGCCCCCGCGACCTGGAGCAGACCCACCTGTGCGTGGCCACGCGGGGGCTGCCCATTGCCGACCCGCAGCGCTACGCCTTCTCGCTGATGAGCGCCATCCTTGGCGGCAACATGAGTTCGCGCCTGTTCCAGGAGATCCGCGAACGCCGCGGCCTGGCCTACTCGGTTTACTCCTTCGCGCACGCTTACGTGGACAGCGGCATGAGCGGCGCCTGCGCCGGGGTCGAACCGCGCAACGCGCAGGAATCCGTGCAACTGATCATCGAGGCCCTGCGCGCCCTGTGCGAAGCACCGGTGGGCGATGACGAGCTGCGCGACGCCAAGGAGTACACCAAGGGCAGCCTGCTGTTGGCCGCCGAGAGCAACGACAACCAGATGGTGCGCCTGGCCCAGAACGAATTTCACTTCGGCCGGCAGGTTCCGCTGGATGAGGTGGTGGCCGAAATCGAATCCGTCACCGCCAGGGATATCCAGCATCTGGCCGGCCACCTGTTCCAGCCAGGCGAAACCGCCCTGACCGTGATCGGTCCGGTTCCCGACGCCCACCGGTTCGAGAGCCTTGTCTGATCGGCCCGTCATAAGGATTCGCCGCCTGAACCCGGCGACCGACGCCGACATCCCCCTGCCGCGCTACATGACGGCCCATGCGGCCGGCATGGACCTGCACGCCGCGCTTGAAACCGACCTGACCCTGCCCCCCGGGGAAATTGCACTGATCCCCACCGGTTTTGCCGTGGCCATTCCCGAGGGTTTCGAGGGGCAGATCCGCCCCCGCAGCGGACTGGCGGTCCGGCACGGCATCGGGCTGATCAACGCACCGGGCACCATCGACGCCGACTACCGCGGCGAAATTCGCGTGGCCGTCATCAACCTGGGGAGAAAACCCTACACTTTCAGACGCGGTCAGCGCATCGCCCAGATGGTCATCCAGCAGGTCTGCCGGGCGACTTTCGCGGAGGTGGAGCAGCTGCCGCCAACCGACCGCGGTGACGGCGGTTTCGGCCACACCGGGGATACATGAAAAGCGGAGAATCGGGCGGCGCCGCCGGCAGCCGGACGCCCGGCGGGCACCTGGCGGTGTGCATGCTGGCCTCGGGCAGCCGGGGCAACGCCATCTATGTCTCCGACGGCACCACGGCCGTCCTGTTCGACGCCGGCCTGTCGGGTATTGAGATCCAGCGGCGTATGGCTTCCCGCGGCCTGTCTCCCGACAACCTGGACGCCATCGTGGTCTCCCACGAGCACAACGATCACGTCAACGCCGTGGGGGTACTGGCGCGCCGTTTCGGCCTGCCGGTCTATATCAACGCGGGTACCCTGCGGGCCGCCGAGCGGCTGGGCGTCCTGCCACAGGCCGTGGATTTCGCCTGCGGCACGGCCTTTCGCATCAACACCTTGGATATCCGACCCTTTTCAACCTCCCATGACGCCGCCGACCCGGTGGGTTTCACCGTGGAAGGAGACGGCCGCAAGGTGGCCATCGCCACGGACCTGGGCATCGTCACCGCCATGGTGCGCGAACACCTGCGCGGGGCCCACATCCTGGTGCTGGAAGCCAACCACGACCCCGACATGCTGATCAACGGCCCCTACTCCTGGCCCCTGAAACAGCGCATCCGCAGCCGCCTGGGGCACCTGTCCAACCAGGACACGCGGGAGCTGCTCAAATCCGTGGCACACCCAGCGCTGCAGCACGTCATCTTGGCGCACCTGAGTGAAACCAACAACACCCCCCACAGGGCCCGCTCCGAGGTAGGCCTGGCGCTGGACGATGTCCGCGTACGGCTGACCGTTTCCAGCCAAGACCGCAGCAGCAAACTGATCTTCACCCGCTAAGGAAACTTTTGAAACGCTCAGCTTTGGGTGATTTTTTCGGCCACGGCCTTGCCGTACTCCTGGCAGGCCTTGATTCCATCAGGCGTGTCGATGATCTGCTCCTTGAGGTTGAGTGCGCCCAGGTTGACCATGTCCATTTTGTAGACGTACTGCATGGTGTCGAAAATCATGGGTCCTGATTCGCCGCTGTGGGTGTAGGAACAGAAGGCGCCGCCCGCCTTTCCGGCCAGGTCCTGTTTCTCCGCCAGGAACAGAAAAGTCTTCATGGCGTTGGTCATGTCGCGGTGATAGGTGGGACAGCCAAAGAGATACCCGTCATAGCCATCCAGATCCTTGGCGCTGCGAATGTCGGTGACCTTTTTGACCTCAACCTCCTGGCCGCTGATGCGCAGGCCCTCGGCGATGAACTCGGCCATCTTCTGGGTGTTTCCCGTTCGACTGATGTAGGCTACCAGCGCTTTTCCCATGACGCATCCTCCTTTTTCCGATGGGGTGTGCGTGTCCGCAGTTTTTACAACCCGACGGCGATCGTCGTTCACGATTCCGCGATGCCGCTGGCGTCAGATTCCTCTTTCAGCCTATCACCGCCCCCGGCGATTTGCAACGGACAACTGGCGCGTCCATCCCCAGTTTGTGCTTGCCTTTTGGCCGACGCTGGGGTAATTATTCCTGATTGATTTTTGCAACACATTGGAATGTGGCTGAAAAAGCAGGGAGGCGTTCATGGAGACGCGCCAACTGGGCAAATCCGAGATCCGGATTTGCCCCATCGTCATGGGAACCTGGCAGGCCGGCAAAAAGATGTGGGCCGGCATCGAAGACGCCGAGACCATCGCCGCCATCCGAGCGGCCTTCGACGAGGGCGTGACCACCGTGGACACGGCCGAGGTATACGGGGACGGGCATTCGGAGCGCATCGTGCACAAGGCCCTGGGCGACGTACGCAAGGAGGCGGTTTACGCCACCAAGGTCTTCGCCAATCACCTGGCCTACGACCAGGTGTTCGAGGCCTGCCACCGCAGCCTGCGCAACCTGCACACGGACTATATCGACCTGTACCAAATCCACTGGCCGGCGGGCTCCTTCGGAACCCCCGAGGTTCCCGTGGAGGAAACCATGCGGGCCCTGAACGAACTCAAGAAACAGGGCAAGATCCGCGCCATCGGGGTCTCCAACTTTTCCCGCCGGCAACTGGAGGAGGCCGCCCAATACGGACAGATCGACAGCCTGCAGCCGCCCTATTCGCTGTTCTGGCGTCACGTGGAAAAGGACGCCATGCCCTACTGTGTAGACAACGGCATCACCATCCTGGCCTACTCCTCGCTGGCGCAAGGTCTGCTGACCGGCAAATTCGGCCCCGATCACCGGTTTGCCAAGGGGGACCATCGCTTCAAGAACCGGCTCTTCCAGGGGGAGGCTTTCGAGCGCGTGCAGCAGGCCCTGGCGGAGCTGCGCGACATCTGCGGCCGGCTGGGCCTGCCCATGAACCAGGTGGCCCTGGCCTGGCTGATCCGCCAGCCCATGACCTGCGCCATCGCGGGGGCCCGCAATGCCGAACAGGCCCGCCAAAACGCCCGGGCCGCCGAAGTGAACCTCACCGACAGCGATCTGGAAATGATCGACGCCGCCGGCCGGCTGGTCACGGACCACCTGGACGACGACCCGGTAATGTGGAAATGGTAGGAGGGGACGCCCATGTCTTTCTGCACCGTACCCGGACTTGAGGGGAAGCTCTTCACCCCGTCGCCGGCGCCCGCAGCAAGCCACAAACACGCCTGCCCGGACTGCTTCGCCTGCCAGGCCTGCAGCCAGGCCCGCTGCCGACTGTGCCGGTCGGAGGGTACGGTATCCGGCGACCGTTCCGCCGTTCCGCCGGAGGAGAACACCTGCTGATGCCGACCGCTGAAGCCATCCGCAACGGCCTGGAGGCCCTGGGCCGGCACGCCATAACGCCCGTCGAGGAGATGGGGCGCATCGCCATTTTCTTCTTCAAGGCCCTGAGCCAGATCTTCACCCTGCCCCTGCAGGTGCGCAAGATCATCCAGCAGGTGTATTTCATCGGCGCCAAATCGGTGTTCGTCATCTGCCTGACCGGCGCCTTCACCGGTATGGTGCTGGGCATCCAGGGCTACTACACCTTGGTCAAGTTCGGGTCCGAGGGCCTGCTGGGAGCGGCCGTGGCGCTCTCTCTAATCCGCGAAATGGGGCCCGTGCTGGCCGCCATCATGGTCATCGCACGGGCCGGCTCGGCCATGTCGGCCGAAATCGGCATCATGCGCATTTCGGAACAGATCGATGCCCTGACCACCATGGACATCGACCCCATCCGCTTCCTGGTGAGCCCGCGCATTGCCGCCGGCCTGATCAGTTTCCCGCTTCTGACGGCGCTTTTCGACGTCATCGGCATCATTGGCGGCTACCTGACGGGATCGCTGCTGCTGGGCATCAACCCGGGCATCTATTTTGCCCGCGTGCAGAGCAGCGTGGTCATGCAGGACGTCAGCGGGGGATTCATCAAGTCCATCGTTTTCGCCATCATCGTAACCCTGATCTGCTGTTATGAGGGCTTTTACACCGACCGCCGCCGGGAGGGTTTTGGCGCCAAGGGGGTCAGCCTGTCGACCACCGCGGCCGTGGTCACCTCCTGTGTCCTCGTGCTGATCTCCGACTACGTGCTGACGTCGATCCTGTTGTAAAGAGATGCCATGGAAACGCCGCTCATCCAATTCCAAAACGTATTCAAGAGCTTCGGTGAAAACCGGGTGCTGCGTGGCGTAGACCTGGACATCTACCGGGGACAGGTAACCACCATCATCGGCAAGAGCGGCGTGGGCAAGAGCGTCATGCTCAAGCTGATCATCGGGCTGATGCAGCCCGACAGCGGCACCATCCTGTTCGACGGCCGTCCCCTGACGGATTTCAGCAAGAAGGAGAAAAAGGCCCTCAAGCAGCGTCTGAGCTACATGTTCCAGGGTACGGCGCTGTTCGACTCCATGACTGTATTCGAAAACATCGCCCTGCCGCTGGCCGAACGCCGGGGCCACTCCACTGCCGAAATCCGCAAGCGGGTGCGCGAGAAAATGCGCCAACTGGACCTGCACCAGATCGAGGACAAGTACCCCTCACAGCTGTCCGGTGGCATGAAGAAGCGCGTGGCCCTGGCGCGGGCCCTGGTGACGGATCCCGAGATCGTACTGTTCGACGAACCCACCACGGGACTGGACCCCATCCGCAAGAACGCCGTGCACAGTATGATCTCCAACTACCAGAAGCGTTACGGGTTCACCGGCGTCATCGTCAGCCACGAGATACCGGACGTCTTTTACATTTCCCAGCAGGTGGCCATGCTCGACGAGGGCCGTATCCTTGTGCAGGGAAAGCCCGACGACATCCTGGAATCCACCGACCCGGCCGTCCAGGAATTCATCAACGGCCTCGAGACCCGTCACGACGACCTGACCGGCCTGATGCCCCAGCCCCAGGGCACCAAAAAATTCTGGGAGCACATGGCCCACCTGCGGAATCACCACATCCACTTTTCGCTGGTGCTGCTGACGGTGGAAAATATCGACGAAATCAACGACACCATCGGCCACGTGGCCGGCCAGATCGTGCTGCGCAATCTGGCCACGCAAGTGCAGCAGTTCCTGTCCATAACGGACACCTGCTCGCGCCTGGGGCTCAACAAGATTCTGGTGTCCCTGTCCGGCAGCAACCGAAAACGGGCTGAGGATTTCTGCGAGCGGCTCTCCGGAAAACTCAAGCCGGACAAAATGCTCGAGGGCCGCCCCGGGGCCAACTTCTGCGTGTCCATCAGCGCCGGCTTCGTGGAGGTGCACGAAAACAGCCAGCTCGAGGAACTGCTGGCCGGAGCGGAGCAGAACCAGAAGACCTTTTTCGAGTTTCGGGTCTGTACCATAGCGGAGGAAACATGAAAAAATCGTCTGCGGAAATGGTTGTCGGCATTTTCGTATTGATCGGCATTGTGTGTGTCGGTTACCTGACCATCCAGTTGGGAAAAATGGAGCTGATCGGGGGAAACTATTATCACCTGCAGGCCAAATTCGAGTCGGTTTCCGGACTCAAGACCGGCGCCCAGGTGGAAATCGCGGGCGTGCAGGTGGGGCAGGTAGACGCCATCAACCTCGACGTGGACCAGATGGTGGCCCTGGTGGACCTGAAAATCCGCAAGGGCATCGAACTCACCGACGACACCATCGCGTCGGTGAAAACGGCCGGCCTGATCGGCGATAAATACATCAAAATTTCCCCCGGGGGCTCCGATGAAGTCCTCAAGCCGGGCGGTATGATCATGGAAACCGAATCGGCCATCGACCTTGAGGAACTGATCAGCAAGTATGTCTTCGGCGGCATCAAGTAGGCCGCCTTTCCACAGAAACGAGGGGAAGTGCACACATGAAAACCATTGTCACCTTCTGCCTGGGCCTGCTGCTGGTGGTCACCGCACCGGCTGTCGCCGGGGCGCCGGGACCCATGGAGACTCTGAGGGTCCCCGTAAACAAGGTCCTGGCCCTGCTCAAGGACCCGCAGTACAACACGCCCGAGAAGCGCAAGATCCAGCGTGAAAAGCTCTTCGAGTACACCGGCGACATCTTCGACAGCGTTGAGATTTCCCGGCGTGCCCTAGGGCGCAACTGGCGGCGCTTCACCCCCGAGCAGCGCAAGAAATTCACCGAACTGTTCGCCAAGATCCTCAAGAAAACCTATTCGCGGAAAATCCAGAGCACCCAGGAGGACTACAAGGTGGTCTGGCTGGGCGAGAAAAAGACCTCGCCCACCCGGGCCGTCGTGATGACCAAAGTGGTGCGCCCCAGCGGCGATTTTCCGGTGGACTACAGGATGCACCTCAAGAACAACCGGTGGAAGGTCTACGACGTAATGGTCGAGGGTATCAGCCTCGTCAAGAACTACCGCTCCCAGTTCAACAGGTACCTGGTCAACAAGAAACCCGCCCAACTGATAGCCCTGCTGCAGAAAAAAGTCGATCGCATGGAAAATGAATAAAAAAACCGATCGTCATGCTCTCATTGGGTCCAGGAGTCTCGCGGCCCTGATGGTGGTTCTGCTGGCGCTGACGGGCTGCGCCCACAAGCGAACCGCTGGTGGGCCGGCCGATATGCGGACTCCGGAAAGCGGCGCACCGTCGCCTGCGGCACAGGTGGTCCGGGTGTCCTCTTCTTCGGCCACGCCGGCCGAAACCGCCGGCGGCAAAGCCGACTCCGGCGCCGCCCAGGCCACTGATGATTCCGAATTTTCCGACGATGCCTACACGGACGACGAGGATTTCCTGGACGAAGACGAGGACACCGAGCCGGCCATGGATGTCCCCGACCCGCTGGCGCCCTTCAACCGCGCCATGTACGTCTTCAACGACCGCGCCTATTTCTGGGTGCTCAAGCCCGTGGCCTTGGCTTACCGCAAGGTGGCCCCGAAGCAGTTTCGCCTGTGCGTCAAGAATTTTTTCTACAACATCGCGGCCCCCATCCGTTTCGCCAACTGCCTGCTGCAAGGCAAGTTTACCTCGGCGGCTCGGGAACTGACCCGCTTCTTCATCAACTCCACGGTGGGCTGCGGCGGCCTCAACGACTTGACGCCCCTGTACCCGGACCTGCAGACCCACCCCGAGGACCTGGGCCAGACCTTCGGGCGCTACGGCATCGGCGAGGGGTTTTACATCGTCTGGCCCCTGCTGGGCCCGTCCTCACTGCGGGACACCATCGGCATGGTGGGCGACATTTTCATCGACCCGGTGACCTACTTCAACACGACCACCATCGGCATCGGAACGCGCGCCCTGGACATGATCAACCTGACCTCTTTCCGCATCGGCGACTACGAGGCCATCAAGGATGCCGCCATCGACCCGTACGAAGCCCTGCGCAACGGCTACCTGCAGTACCGCCGCCAACAGGTCAGCGAGTGAACCGCCCTGGAACCAACCCGGTGCACGGGGGGCCCCGGCTGGCGGCCCTGGAAGCCGTCTACAGACTCTACGACCGCTTCGTCAAGGGGTTGAACTTGTTCTGCCGGCGGGGCTGCGCCCACTGCTGCACGGCCAATGTAACACTCACCAGCCTGGAAGCCCGCTACCTGCTCGACACGCTTCCGCGATCGGTTCGGGCGGACCTGCTGCAGCGCCTGGCGACGCAAGCCGGCAGCCGTCCCCCGGCGGCGCCGCTGACCACCAACAAACTCGCCCGCCTGTACGCCGAGGGCCGCACACCACCGGAAGCGACGGAGGTGGCCAATGCGGGCCGCTGCCCCCTGCTGACACGGGAAACCTGCCCGGTGTATGCCGCCAGGCCCTTCGCCTGCCGGTGCCTGGTGTCGACATCGGACTGCGGTGTCTCCGGTTACGCCAGCATGGATGAATTCACCCTGTCCCTGAATACTGTGTTCCTGCAGTGCATCGAACACCTGGACGCCAACGGGGTTTCCGGCAGCCTGGCGGTGCTGCCCGTCTGGCTCGGCCGTTTTCCGGGACGGATTCCGCCGCCAGCCACTGACCTGCCGTCGGGCCTGGCGGCCAACAGCCCCCTGACGGTCCTGATGGTGCCGCCCGAACACCGTGCGGCCATGGCCCCCTGGCTGGAGAGGCTGCGGCAGGCCATGACCCCGGGACAACCCGCGGGACGGGACAAAACCCAAAATCGGATCGCTGCAAAGGAGGAAACCTATGGCAAAAAGCCAGCACGCTGATGTGGCCATCGTCGGCGGCGGTGTGATGGGCGCCTCGGTAGCCTACCACCTCATGGCCGCCGACGGTGCACTCAACGTCACCGTGGTGGAGCGCGATCCGGCTTACGAACACGCTTCCAGCTCCCTGTCCCTGGCCAACGTGCGCATTCAGTTCAGCCTGCGCGAAAACATTGAGATCTCGCGCTACACGCTCTCGGTGTTCGAGACATTCGAAGAGGACATGGCCGTGGACGGACAAGGGCCCAGGGTGATGTTCCGCCCCGAGGGCAACCTTTTCCTGGTGGACGCGGCCGGCCGGGAGATCTTCCGCCGGGCCTTTGAGCTCCAGCAGGGGATGGGCTGCCGGGTCGAGTGGTGGGACCCGGAAACCGTGAAGCAGCGCTACCCCCTCTATCGGCCGGAAGGCATCGTGGGGGCCACCTTCGGCCCCGGTGACGGCCACTTCGATGCCCAGGCCGTGCTCATGGGCTACCGCGCCAAGGCGCGCGCCCTGGGCGCTGATTTCGTCAAGGACGAAGTCGTCGCTGTGACGCACCGCGACGGCCGGGCCACGGGGGTACGCCTGGCCTCGGGGGAACAGCTGGCCGCCGGCTGTGTGGTCAACTGTGCCGGGGCCTGGGCCGCGGACCTGGCCGCCACGGCGGGCGTGGACATACCGGTGGTGCCGGTCAAGCGCCAGGTCTTTGTGGTGGACACGGCCGTCAAGCCCGGAGGCCCCCTGCCGCTGACCATCCTGCCCTCGGGACTCTACTTCCGCACCGAGACCGGCGGGCTGATCCTGGTGGGAAAATCCATGGAAGAAGACCCCACGGGCTACAGCTTCAGCTACGACCAGCGGCGCTTTTTCGATGTCCTGTGGCTGGAGCTGGCCGCCTTCGTACCGGACTTCGAGCGTCTCAAACTGGTGCGCGGCTGGGCCGGACTGTACGCCGTCAACACCCTGGACCGAAACGCCATCCTGGGACAGTGGCCTGAACTGACGGGTTTTTACCTGGTCAACGGCTTCTCCGGACATGGTCTGCAGCAGGCCCCGGCCGTGGGCCGCTACATCTCGGAGCTGATCCTGGGGAAACCGCCGGTGCTGGACCTGTCCATCTTCAGTCCCCGGCGCATCCTGGAAAACCGCCCCATCCAAGAAGTGGGCATCGTCTAAGGAGAACCGGTCATGACCGCGAGTTTCATGGAAGGCAACGAGGCCATCGCCCACGGGGCGATGGCGGCCGGCTGCCGCTTTTTCGCCGGCTATCCCATCACGCCGGCTACCACCATCTTCCAGTCCATGTTAACCCTGCTACCGCCCGCGGGGGGCATCTGCCTGCAGGGCGAGGACGAAATCGCCTCCATCGGTTTCTGCCTGGGGGCCTCCATGGCCGGCCTCAAGGCCATGACGGCCACTTCGGGCCCCGGCATCAGCCTCTACAGCGAACAGATCTCCTTCGCCATCGGCAGCGAGATCCCCATTGTTATCGTGGACGTCCAGCGCCTAGGGCCCTCCACCGGCTCGGCCACCCGTGGTGCCGACGGCGACATCCAGTTCCTGCGCTGGGGAAACTCTGGCGGTCTGCCCGTCATCGCGCTGGCGCCGGTGAATCCAGCCGACTGCTTCGTGCTCACCATGGCGGCTTTCAACCTGGCCGAAACCTACCGCTGCCCGGTCTTTATCGCCTCGAACAAGGAAATCGGCATGACCCGCGAAAGCGTCGACCTGCGGTCTCTGCCGCAGCCGGAAATCGTCGAACGGCGCGGGTTTGCCGGGCCGCCGCCCTACCGGCCCTTTGCCGTTGCAGACGGCCGCGACGTGCCCGATTTTCTGCCCATCGGAGCGGATATCCTGGTGCGGCAAACCTCGTCGACCCACGGGCCGGATGGATACATCACCACCGATGCCGTCCAGATCGCCGCCGCCCAGCAGCGCCTGGACCGCAAGCTGCGCTCGGCGGTGGACACCTTCACCTACTGGGAGTTTTACGGACCGCCGGATGCCGACACCCTGGTCATCACTTACGGCGTCAGCGCCCGCGCCGCCCGCAGTGCGGTGGACGCCGCCCGCGCCGCCGGGACCACGGCTTCGTTGCTGGTTCTGAAAACGCTCTGGCCGGTTCCGGAAGCCCTCATCCGGGAAAAGGCGGCCGGCGCCGGCCGCATCGTGGTCGTCGAGATGAACCTGGGACAGTACGTGCGGGAGATACGGCGAGTGCTGGGGAATCAACACATCGACTTCATCGGGCAGATGGACGGCCGTCTGATCCATCCCGAGACCATCGAGGAGGTGATCTGCCATGGATAGCCTGATCAACGACAGCCGGCCGCCGGTGTTCTGCCCCGGCTGTACGCACGAGCGCGTGGTACACGGCCTGGACAAGGCTTTCGCCCTGCTGGGACTGCCCGCCAACCGCATCGCCCTCGTCAGCGACATCGGCTGCTCGGGCCTGTTTGACACCTTCTTCAACACCCATGCCATGCACGGCCTGCACGGCCGCGCCCTGACCTACGCCACGGGCCTGAAGATGGCACGACCGGAACTGACCGTGGTGGTGACCATGGGAGACGGCGGCCTGGGCATCGGCGGTGCGCACCTGCTGGCAGCCTGTCGGCGCAACCTGGACCTGACCCTGCTGGTGCTCAACAACTTTAACTTCGGCATGACCGGCGGCCAGTGCTCGGTCACCACGCCGCCAGAGGCTCAGGCCGGATCGTCCTTTCTCAACCGGCTGGAAAAGCCCATGGACCTTTGCCGCCTGGTGGAGGCCGCCGGCGCGCCCTATGCGGCGCGCTGCTCGGGCCTGTCCAAGGGCCTGGCTGAGAACATCCGCGCCGCCATCGCCTTCGAGGGCTTTTCGGTGCTGGACATCTGGGGCATCTGTCCCGGCCGATACACACGTAAAAACCGCCTGACACCGAAGATGATCGATGAGAACCTGGCGGACATGCCCGGCGGACAGGGCGTCATCGCCGAAAACCGGCGCCCCGAGTACGGACGAAGCTACGCCCGGCAGCAGGCCGAATTGCCGCCAACCAAGCCGCCCCTGGAGGTCCCGCCCGAATTCACGCCACTTGCCGGAAAACGGCAGGAATTGGTCATCCTGGGCAGCGCCGGCCAGCGCATCATCACAGCCGGTGAAATCGTCGGGCTGGCGGCCATGACCGCCGGGCTGCAGGTCACCCAGAAAAACGAGTACAACATCACCGTGCTGCGGGGGCCCTCTATCAGCGAAGTAATCGTATCGGACGAAGCAATCGGCTACACCGGCATCGAGACGCCGGACGTGGTGCTGGCCCTGGCCCAGGAAGGCGTGGACCGCCGCCGGGCGGCTTTCGCGCACTTCGGCGAAAACACCCTGGTGCTGGCAGCTGCCGACGTGACCCTGCCCGAAAGCCCGGCCCGCGTGCACACTATCGACTTCAAGGCACTGGGCGTGCGCCCGCCGGACCGCGCACTGGCGGCGGTGGCGGCGGTGGCGGCCCGCGAGCGGATCATCTCCCCGCCCATGCTGGACCGGGCGCTGGAATATCGTTTCGCGGGCAAGGTGCTGGAGTCGGCCCGGGCGACAGTGAAGAAAGGCCTCGAGGAGGGGCGCAAAGACGCAAAGCCGTGAAGCTGCCGAGCGGCGGCACGGTGGCCATTGCGGATCTGCCGCGAATCGGCCGTCCGATGCCGGGCATGCCGCCTCCTGCGAAGCACAACGGGCCGCTCGTATTTCATGAGGCGGCATCTTTTAGACCGGGGTAGGCAGGTATGGGTTGCGCACCACTCGCGTACGGATGGATTCGAATAACGGAGGGGTGCCCGCAACGGGCAGACCAACGGCTTTGAATGGCCCTGCCGCTTTCGGGCCGCAACCTTGACGGTTCGCCGATACGGTGCTACATTTTGGTAAAACGACCAAAAAGGAGGCTCTCCAAACCGTGCCCAGGCCCAAAAAGCCTCGTCTTGTTTCCCAGTATCCTTTTCTGACACGCTTTGGACCGCTGCAGGGTGCGCCCAGCGGCGAGGTGCGGTTGAGCGTCGAGGAAATGGAGGCCATCCGCCTCAGCGATTTCGAGGGGCTGGACCAGGAGACCGCCGCCGGCCTAATGCAGGTATCGCGGCAGACCTACGGACGCATCCTGTCCCAGGCCCGCCGCACCGTGGCCCAGGCGCTGGTGACCGGCAAGGTGATTTCCGTCGGGGGCGGTGACTATCGCTTCCGGGGACACGGCCCCGGGCGGCGGCGCAGGAGAAGGGGCTTGGGGTAGCGGCGCCGAGAGAGGGGGGGACCTATGTTCTTATCCTGCACCTCCGGCGTCACGCTGCTTTGGAAATCGGCCGGCTGGGAACCATTGCTTTTCCCGCCGGATACTATGCCTACGTCGGCAGCGCTCACGGCCCGGGGGGATTGGCTGCCCGCCTGAAACACCACTTCGGCCAAAGCCCCCGTCCCCACTGGCACATCGACTACCTGAAGACGCGGGCCGCCATCGTGGATGTCTGGATGGCTGCTCACCGGGACCGGCTGGAGTGCCGCTGGGCCGGGGTGCTGGCGCACACGGACGACAGCCGTACGCCGGCGCCGGGCTTCGGAGCCTCAGACTGCACCTGTACCAGCCACCTCTTCCACTTCAACGGAAATCCGCGGCGGGCCGACTTCAACCGGCGGCTCACCGAAATCGGTGTCAGGGGGCCGGCCTAGTGCTTTTTTCCGGCCCCCAAACAAAACGGGGCGGCATCGGCAATTCCGCCGATACCGCCCCGTGAGCCGGGTACGGCACGTCTGCGCTTTCGTTCAGATTACCACAGGCGGCCGAAGAACGCGCGCTCGAAATTCACGAAAGGATCATAGAACCCGTCGCCGAAGAAGGCTTCGTCTTCTAGTTTCCCGAACTCTTCGTGCAGCTTGCGCACATGGTGCGCCGCGTACAGCACGCCAATGCCGATGGTGATCAGCGTGGCGGCCACCAGCGCCACCAGCAGTTCAGGAACCGCAACAATCAGAATTCCCAGTAGAATCAGTACACTTCCCGGAACATAGTAACCCAGTTTACGCAGCATGACCATCACCTCCCCGCTTCACTGTGGTGCATCGGGGCGGACGGCCCCCCGGCAGGGGAGCCGCCGCCGCATGTGCGTTAGTGAATGGCGATCTGCTTGGGTTTCTGCTCTTCGGGTTTGGGAACCACGATCTTCAGAACACCATCCTTGTACTCGGCCGCGATCTTCTCGGGATCGATCTCGCCGGGCAGGGTGAAGGAACGTTCAAAGCGGCCGAAGGTTCTCTCGCGACGGTAGTAGCTGTCCTCCTTGACTTCCTTGTCAGCAGAGCGTTCCCCGCTCAGGGTGAGGACACGATCCTTGACGTCCACTTTGATGTCCTTCTTGTCGACGCCCGGCATTTCGGCCTTGATTACGATGTTGTCCTTGTCATCGTAAATGTCCACGCGCGGTTCCCAGCTCGACAGACCCCAGTCGCCCTCGCTCCTGGTGGTCGGATAGAAGAAATCATCGAACATGGCGTTGATACGGTTGCGCAGACTGAACATATCTTTCATGGGATTCCACTTGACGAGTTCCATAATGACACCTCCTGATCCTTTTTATTTAGGCTACCTCACTGGTGCCGTTGCATGTCCTTTTTTGGCCTATAAAATAAAAACAATTTTTTGCTTGTCAAGTTTTGGCATGCAATTTTTTTGTTCATTACTTTAAATGATTTTATTCTTTAATAATGCGCCATACCCGGGCAGTTTGTCGAAGAAAAAGGGTGGGGAAGCAGTTTCTCAGTGGTCCGGTTCGCAAAACCGGTGACGCACCAAAGTCGCCGAGGCGCCCGTCCGGCGAGGGGCGAAAAATTCGGAACATCCGGCAAATGTTGGAATTTTCACAACGCCACCGCACGGGGCGCATTGCCGGACAAATGCCACCGTCTGGATGAATCAGGCCACTCAGACCGTGTCCCGGACTGAAAAAATGCGCAGGTCCGCGATGCGGTTTTCCTGGCAGGGGCCGCTGATCTTGACGCTTTCGTGGCTGAACAGCCAGATTTCCGGAATGATCTCGGCGATCAAGCGGCCTTCGTTGAACAGCCGCACCACCGAGCTTTCCGAGACCACCACGGCCACGGCATGGGTGTCGCGGGTGATGGAAGCCGCGGCCACGTGCCGGCTGCCCAGGCCCAGGGGCAGTTCAATGCCGTCGGCCGAGGCGTTGATATAGCGCGCCGCAGAGATGACCACACCGTCGCCGCCCACAATGAAAGCGCCGTCGAGCTGGGCCAGTTCCTTGATGGTCTCGCGCATGTTGGGGTCGGAGATGCGCTTGGCCTCCGGAGGGTGGCCGAACAGGGGGTCCAGGATGAGATTGCGCGAACGCCGCATGGTCTCCCGCTCGTCGGATACCACGAAGAGGGTTCCGATCTTGTGGCCCTCACGCCCCTCCCGGGCTATCTCCACGGCCAGTTGGATCGTGTGCTCCAGCGTGTCGACATCACAGTCGACCTTGGATCCGCAAAGTTGTTTGAGGGTCGGCACCATGGGCTTCTCGGTTCCGGGGGATAGGGTCCGCCTGTGCATACTCTAATGATAAAATGCTGCGCCGAAAAATACAAGGGGGGCGTCCTTAAAAAATTCAGTAACCCGCCTTGTCCCCCACGGCGCAAACAGCCTACCAAAGGCGAATTGTTTCGTTATTTAAAGACGTCCCCCCTGAGATTGCAGTACCTGCTCCATGGCGGTGATGAGGTCTTCGGCGCTTTGAAGCCCGACGAAACGCTTCATTTCGCGGCCGTTCTTGAAGATGATCATGGTCGGGATGCTGGTGATCCCCAGTTTGAGGGCCTGGCGCTGATTCTCATCCACATTGACCTCCACGACGGCGGCGCGGCCCTTGTATTTGCGTGACAGTTTGGAAATAATCGGGCTCTGAATCCGGCAGGGGGCACACCACGGGGCGTTGAAATCTACCAGTGTCACTCCTTCTGCGATCAACTGCTCGAAACGAACTCCGTCTACTGCAATTGCCTGTTCCATCGTTGCTGAATCCCCTACACCGTTTCGATGGAGAGGCCCGGATCCAGGGGGCTGTCCGGCCTCGGCACGAATTGTCAAAAAAAACTGCGCCCCTGCATCCCGGGGGAGCCCCCCGGAAGGGATCCGCTCCCGCAAGGGCAACCGACGGGCTGCCCCTGCGTCGAAGCAGGTGGCGGTCATGGGACGCGGCCTGCCGTTAGCCCCCGAAGTTACCGGCCCCCAGCCCCCTCATGGCTTCGTCGACGCTCACCCGCAGAGTGGCCAAGTGCCTGTCGAACTCCTCTTTCTCGGTGCGGATGTCGTCGATGCCGGTTTCCGGTGTGCAGTTGTCGCGGATCTCCTCGATGCGCTCATCCATGTCGGAGATCATCATGTGGATATCCTCGATGTTGGGCAGAACCTTCTCCTTGGTTTCATGGGGAAGCGCCTCCATCTTGCGGACAATGTCGTAGACGATGGCTTTCCAGGCCGTCAGCTCCATCTCCATGGTTTTGCAACAATTTCTGGCTTTCATGGCGGTCTCCTTTCCTGGGTGGTTTTTCTTTCCGGGAATCACCCGGTTTTGTGTCTCTTTTTCCCTTCACCCTTCAACACTACAAATACCGTGCCACCCTGGAGTGAAAACGGTCAGTCCACCGCCACTGAAAAAATAACCACACATATTCAATGCGTTAAATGGCTCGCCCCATAGCGTTCCTGTTTTGAATAATTAGGTACGTATCCTTTTTCCACACGGCCCGCCCTGAGAATGTAACGTTACCTAACGTTATTTTTCCGGGCTGATCGCTGCCGTTCGTCACGCGCCAACGCCGGCAGTTCTTTCGGACCTTCTATTTGCCAAGGCATTTTTCAGGAAAACTAGGGCAACCACCTGAAGGGTTGCCGCATTCCGCTCTTGACAGCGCCCCCAACGTTACCTAATGTAACAGGTACGGGACCCGTAACGTTACACCATCCTCTCCAACCCTCCAAAAAAAGGTATCTGGACCATGCCGCCAGAAACACACGACTTGTGGGACAGCCGCTTCCTCAACCAGATCATCCACTTCATGGCCGACGGTGTCTTCACTTTGGACACCCGCGGCCGCATTTCCTCCTGGAACGCCGCCATGGAGCGCATCACCGGCTACTCGCCGGCCGAGGCCCTGGGAAAGACCTGCAACATCCTGGAGTGCAGCCAGTGTTTTGACAAGGAGTGCCCTTCGGGTCTGAAGGCCTGCGGGCTTCTTGAACACGGTGAATCCAAGGACTACGAGTGCATGGTGCGCCACAAGGACGGCCACGAGGTACCGGTGATCAAAAACGCCCGGGTGGTGCGGGACGACGAGGGCGCCATCATCGGCATCGTGGAAACGCTGACGGACCTGACCGAACTGAAAAAAGCCCGCTTGAAGGCCGAGCAGGCCCAGCGCTGCCTGGAGGAACGGCACCGCCTGGGAAACATCATCGGCAAGAGCCGGGAGATGCAGCAGGTCTTCACCGCCATCCAGGCAGCGGCGTCCAGCAGCGCCACCATCCTGATCCAGGGCGAAAGCGGCACGGGCAAGGAACTGGTGGCCGGCGCCATTCACTACAACGGTCCTTTCCGGGACAAGCCGCTGGTCACGGTCAACTGTTCGGCGTTGTCCGAGTCCCTGCTGGAAAGCGAACTGTTCGGACACGTCCGGGGCGCCTTCACCGGCGCCATGCGCGACCGTATGGGCCGCTTCGAGGAGGCCGACGGCGGCACCGTTTTTTTGGACGAAATCGGTGAGATCAGCCCCTACATCCAGGTAAAGCTGCTGCGGGTGCTGCAGGAGCGGGAAATTGAGCGTGTGGGAGAATCGCGCAAGCGCAAGGTCAACATCCGTGTCATCGCCGCCACCAACCGCGACCTGTTCGGCCTGGTGCAGGAAGGCAAGTTCCGGCAGGATCTCTATTACCGCCTGAAGGTGTTTCCCATCCTGCTGCCGCCCCTGAGAAACCGGCGCGACGACATTCCGCTGCTGGTCAACCACTTCATCGAAAAGCAGAACCAGAAAACCGGCAAACACATCACCGGCGTGCGCCACGCGGCCATGCAGCTCATCCTGGACTACTCCTGGCCGGGCAACGTGCGCGAACTGGAAAATGCCATCGAGCACGCCTTCGTGCTCTGTAACAGCGACCGCATCGACGTCTTCGACCTGCCCATCGAGATCCGCCAGATGAAATACCATCCGGAAATCGTGACCGTGCCCCCCTTTGCGGCACCGCCCCGGCCGCGGGCCCGCGCAAAGCTCACCCGCGAGAAGCTTCTCGAGGTGCTCAACGCCTGTAACTGGAACAAGGCCGAGGTGGGAAGGCAGGTGGGCCTGAGCCGCACGGCCATCTGGAAGTACATGAAAAAGTGGGATATTCCCCTCAAGCCGCCGGCAAGCAGCACCTAACCACGCGCCCTTTTTCCCCTTCCGTAACGCCCCCTGGGGGCCTTCAATCCTCCCGGCGGCGGCGCACGGCTTCCAGCAGGCCGGCGGTGCCGGTCATCATATTGTCCCCCATGGGCGCGCCCCACAGCACCGCCAGCGAGGCGCCTTCCAGCATCCGCCGCTTGGGGCCCGTGGCGATGACGGTCTCCAACGCCGAAGGGCCCACGGCGCGGCGCACCCAGGCACCGTGTCCGCCCTCGGCCAGCAGCTGCTGGTGCGCCAACCGGCCATCAGCCAGGTCGCGCAGCAGCGCTTCCAGCCGCCAGGGGGTGATGTCGTGGGTGTGGTACTCGAAAAAGCCGGCCAGACGCCCGTTTTCCACCGTGGCCGCCACGGTATGCGAGGTGGCGATATCCAGCACCGCGAAGACTTCACGCCCGCGGGCCTGGCGGTCCAGCCCGGCGCCCAGAATGGCGGCCATGCCGCTGTCCATGAGATAGAGCTCCCCGGCCGGCAGGGCCGCAGCGCTGCGGGCGATGCACTGCAGGCGGGTCATGGTCTGCGGCAGGGTCCTGGGGTCGTAGAGCAGCCGGTGCACCATGGGCGACTCGCTGAGCACCTGCCGGAACATCAGGTGCCGGTAGTCCAGGGCCGATACCCCGGCCGGTGGGCGGCCGTGATCCTGGGCGCACACCGCCACCACGTCGAACGCGAAGGGCACGCCGAACCCCTGCACGATAGTCTCGATGCGGGCGGGATCCAGATCGGCCAGTTCCAGGTGCGCGAACCCCTTGCGCGACGTGAGCTCCTCGGCTCGGCTGTCTTCGACTACCTCTATGCCCATGGCCTGCACCTTCTGCGGGTCGCGGTGCACCGTGGCGGACGCCGAGCGGCTCATAATCACGGCAAAACGGCCGGCCCGCTCCCGCAGCGCCTGGGTCAGGGCGCCGCCGCCCATTTCGCCGCCGGTGACCAGCAGGTCTCCCCGCCCCTGTCGCACGCGGCCGGCCAGCATCCGCACGGGCGAGGCCACCACCGCCTTGTAGACCACGTCCGTCTCCTCGTCCAGGTAGAGCACATCCATGGTGCCGGCCCCGATATCGATCATCAGGTATCTGCTCATGTGTTCTCTCCCGTAGCGCCCCTTCCCCGCGGCCGACGGGATTTTCGGCCTGCGGGCGTGAGGCGGCACTTCCTACAGGGCTGAAAAACCCTCTTTCAAGCCCTTCGCAAATCGGCTATACAATCTGGCCATGCTGCGCTATCCTGACATCAGCCCGGACATCGTGCGCATCGGCCCCTTTCACCTGCGCTGGTACGGCATGATGTACGTCCTGGGGTTCATCGCCGGCTACCTGCTGGTGCAGCGCCAGCGGCGCGCCAGAGAAATCGGCCTGGTGGGCCCCAAGGCCCAGGACCTGATCCTGTACCTGGCCATCGGTCTGGTGGTGGGTGCCCGCTTGGGTTACATCCTCTTTTACCAGTATGCCGACCTGGCGGCCTATCTGAAAAACCCCATCGAGATCATCGCTGTGTGGCACGGCGGCATGTCCTTTCACGGCGGCCTGCTGGGCGCCGTCGCCGCCGGCTGGTGGTTCGCCCGCCGCAACGCCATGCCTTTTGCGGTCATCGCCGACAGCGTCATCGTCACCGCGCCGGTGGGCCTCTTCTTCGGGCGCATCGGCAACTTCCTGAACGCCGAACTCTACGGCCGCGTCACCGACGTGCCCTGGGCGATGGTGTTCCCCAATGCCGGCCCGCTGCCCCGCCATCCCTCGCAGCTCTACGAGGCCCTGGGCGAGGGCCTGCTGCTGTTTGCCGTCCTGTGGACCCTGCGCAAACGCCGCTTCGCCGACGGCATGATGGTGGCCTTTTTCCTGTGCTTCTACGGTGCTATTCGCTTCGTGCTGGAATTCTTCCGGCAGCCCGACCCGCAGCTGGGCTTTATCTGGGGGCCCTTCACCATGGGCCAGCTGCTGTGCGCCCTGATGATCGCCGCCGGGCTGGTGCTGGCGCTCGTACTGCGCCGCACGGGTTCCCGCCCGGCGGAATGACTCAACCGCCCTCCAGAGGCGGAAAAACGGTCAACTCGTCGCCTTCGTTCAGCGCCTGCCGCACCGTTGCCACGCGCCCGTTGACCATGATGACCTTGGGCGTTGCCGCCGATATGCCAACGGCCTTCAGGGCATCGGCCACCGTGCCGCCCGGAGCCAGCTCCAGGGTGAAGGGGTTCCGCCCGCCGGGAGCCCGGCGCGCGAAAGTGAGCTGCAGCTTCACGCGCACCCGCATGGCTACGCCAGGCCCAGCTCGGCCAGCTTTTCGGGTGTCGGGATACCGTCGGCGTCCCAGCCCCGCAGGTGGTAGTAGTCGGTCAGCATCTCCTCCAGGTGGCACACCATACCCTCGGCCGGCCCGTCGGGAAGGGGCTCCGCCACAATGCGCGGCGGCAGGCTGTCATCACGGCGCGAAAACCCGGCCCGTACCAGGAACAGGCGCTCGGCGTTGAAGATGCGCTCGCCGGCCGTGCACAGCTCGTCCAC